>ERZ1026854.386-NODE-386-length-30983-cov-5.939278_pt1 | contig 30983 bp, 25 predicted proteins | sample MGYA00380157_ERZ1026854 | MGnify/ENA primary metagenome ERZ1026854 (study PRJEB33269, sample SAMEA4719793) | human gut metagenome | biome: human-associated habitat; feature: organic feature; material: feces | place: Cameroon | collected 2013-10 ... | reverse complement strand
GTCCACCAAACTGTATCTTTGGAGTTCTCATCCATAACGATGAATTTATCTTTAGGAGAACGTCCTGTGTAGATACCTGTCATAACGTTAACAGCGCCAAGTTCTGTTTCCTGGCCTACTTCAAATCCTTCAAGACCTGCTTTAGTCTCTTCCTCGAATAATACTTCATAAGAAGGATTGTATACAACTTCTGTTGTACCTGTGATGCCATACTTAGTTAAATCGATTTTTGCCATCTTACATTTACCTCTCTTCTTTATTGGAGCCATCAATAGGTTGGCTGTTATAACCTTAAAGAAGTGGATCATTCCAACTTCTCATAGAGTTTATTATACATAATTAATCGATAAATGCAATAAAAAATCACCTACAGGAATCAGAGTTTCCTGTAGATGATAATAAAATAAATGATTTCGGCAAAGGATGTGATGATCCATGAAAAGAGATATAGCAGAAACAGTGCCGGGATCGTATGGAACCAGGCAAATACTGTATATATCCAGATAATACGGAAGACGCAGGAGCCAAGAATGATGATGATCGTTGGAATGATTGTTTTTCCGAGACCACGGGAAGCCGCGATCGTGCAGTCCATAAAGGAAGATACACAGTATGAAAAAGCCATGATTTTGATTCGCTGCATGCCGGCATCAATAACTGCCGGATCTGTAGCAAACATAGACAAAAACTGATGTCCAAAGATGAAGAGCAGCAATCCCAAAAGCAATCCGGTTGCAAAAGAATAGAACAAACTGATAAAGTAACTTTTGAGAACCCTTTTCTTATTTCCTGCACCATAATTCTGTCCCATAAAGCTGGAGCATGCGATATAAAAAGCATACATGACATTGTATATGATCGTATCAGCATTGGTAGCAGCTGCATTTCCGGAAACCATATAAGTGTCGAAAGAATTGACACCGGTCTGCACGAAGAGATTTGCAATAGCAAAGATCGCATTCTGGACACCTGCCGGAATACCGATCATAAGGATAGCATTTCCTGCATTCCTGTGAAATCTGAGCTTTTTCAGAGTAACGCGACATTCATCTTTTCGGCGGAAAAGATGCACCATAATAAGTGCAGCAGAAACATACTGAGCGATCGCAGTGGCAGTGGCAACACCTGCAGCAGCCATATGCAGAACAATGACGAAAAACAGGTTTAAAATTACATTCAGGACACCTGCAGCAACCAGATAATAAAGTGGACGTTTCGTATCACCGCGTGCGCTTAATACACCATTACCAAAGTTATATACTCCCATAGCCGGAAGACCGATCGCATAGATTTTCAGATACAGAGAAGCCTGTCCGATCAGATCTTCTTTGGTATGAAGCAGCCTCAGCATTTCACCGGAAAAGAAGAAGCAGACTGCACCGACAAGCAATCCCATCAATGCACAGAGTATCAGTGCTGAATGAACGGTTTCTTCTGTGCGCTGGCGGTTTCCTGAACCAAGTGCATGGGCCGTTCGTACATTGACACCGCTTCCCATTCCAATAAGAAATCCGACAAACAATGTTACCAGCAATGTGGTGGAACCAACTGCACCGAGTGCCTTATAATCTGCAAATCGACCGACGACTGCAACATCACTTAAATTAAAGACAACTTCAAGAAGCTGTGAACACATCAGCGGAATGCTGAATAAAAAAATATTTCGCCACAAAGAACCCGTTACCATGTCAATGGAACGGGCTTTAACTTTTGTATTCGTATTTTCACACATAAATGAATCCCCAATACCTCAAAATTTTCTCATCCAACTAATAAGATACGATAGTTTAAGACGATTGTAAAGATGAGAAATCAGAAATTTTCTTCTTTATATTTACGACGATATTCACCAGGAGTCATACCATAGTTTTTTTTAAAAGTCCGCATAAAATGTTCCGGGCTGTCATAACCGACCAGTTCACAGATTGCGGTATTGCTTAAGGAAGTCTCACGCAGTGCCCGGCATGCCTGCTCCAGTTTGATACTGCGGATGATCTGAAGAAATGTCTGCCCTGTTCCTTCCTTAATTAATGTGCTGAAATGAGAACTGCTGTAGCCAAAATGTGAAGCTGTTTCACTGAGAGTAGCTGTCTGATAATTCTGGGTCAGATAGTTGAGAATATCAGTCATGGAATTACCGGAAGTATCTCTGGTAAGAATGGATTCGATATCACTTTCGTGATAACGGAGCAGCATTGCCCAAAACAGGATAAGCATAGAGTTCAGAAATGTATAACTGTACTTCTCATGACCAACATATTCAATATACATTGTTTCCAGCATTTCCTGGACTTGCGTATCATCACCACAGTGAAAAATCAGATAATTACCCTCAGTTTTGCGGTACAATACGTGAGCAAAAAAATGAGCCAGGGCGCTGTCGGCTGTCAGAGCCTGAAAGAAAGTAGACTGAAATGTGCTGCCGCGGATCAGGATATTTAAAGCAATACTGTCGTCAAAAATCCCTATACTGTGTTTGGTATGTGGAGGAATGATGCAGATATCACCGGTATGCAGAGTGTGGCGGATTCCCTGAATTGTTGTATCTGCTGTTCCGTCATAAATGCAGAGAATTTCAAAAAATTCATGTTCATGAGAAAAAACAGGAGTGTAACGGTAGTGTTTATAGAGCATGATATTTCCGGCCAGATCGAGGAAGAGATCTTTTTCTTTCATGTAAGGATACCAGGCCTCTGTCAGCAGCTCCGGGACATAAAGCCTGTGTCTGGCTATCAGATTGCGGTCAAGATTAAGGCAGTAATCATGAAATGTTTCAGGATTTTTTTTCTTTTCATAATAAAGTGCTTTGTAAAAAGATTCGTCTTCTTCATAAGCATAAATGTGTTTTTTGAATTCTTCTCTGGTAAACTGCATAAAAATCATTTCCTTCTGATATTTAATATGATTATAAAAAGTATAACATATGAATCGAAAAAAACGTCAGTATTTTATAAAAAAAATCACAATTGGAGGAATTGTAAAAAAGAAGTAAAGTAATATCAGAATTAAGTTGGAGGTAAGAAAAATGAACGAAGTTGAAAAGAAAGTTAAGATAGGTCTGTGGCGTCAGAGAATCGGCTATGGTTCCTCTGATTTTGCATGTAACCTGATCTGGCAGATGATCTCATTGTATCTGTTATATTTTTATACCAATGTCATGCATCTGAATGCCGGTGCAGTCAGCGTAATGTTTCTTGTAACAAAAGTTATCGATGGAATTTCAGACCTGATCGTAGGATTTCTGATTGATAAAACAAACACAAAATGGGGTAAATCAAGACCCTGGATCCTGTTTGGTGCAATTCCATTTGGTGTAGCAGCAGTTCTTGCATTCTCTGTTCCGAATATCGGACAGACAGGTATGCTGATCTATGCATATGTTTCCTATATTCTGCTTTCAACAGCATATACAATTGTAAATATCCCGATGGCATCTATTCTTCCTGCACTCAGTGAAGATCCACATGAGAGAACTGTTCTTGCATCCTGCAGAACATTTTTCTCATCCATTGGATCCACTGTAGTCAGTGCATTTGCTCTTACACTTGTAGACAAATTTGGAAATGGCAATGAAGCACTTGGTTTCCGTATCGTAATGATGATCTTTGGTGTCATTGGATGTCTTGTATTTTTCTTTTGCTTCTTTAATACAAAAGAGCGTGTAACAATCAAGCAGGAAAAAGTCAGTCTCAAAGCGAATATTTCCTGTCTGCTTCACAACAAACCGTGGAAACTTTTTGCCTTGAATATCGTATGGTTCTTTGGCGGATTTGTAATCCAGGCAAGTGCAGTTATTTATTACTTTACCTATGTTGTACAGAATACAACACTTGTACAGATTGTAGCAACAATCACAACATTAGTTCCAATCATTACAAACCTGTGTGCACCATTCCTTGTAAAACTGACATCAAAACGAAATCTGATGGTTGGAGGAAGTTTTGTACATATGGGTGGTCTTCTGATCATCTTCTTTGGTGGCACAAATGTTCCTGTTCTTCTGGCAGGTGCAGTGATCGCAGCAGCAGGATACGGACTGAAGGGAAGTATGCATTTTGCAATGCAGCCTGACCCGGTTGATTATGGTGAATGGAAAAGTGGTGTGAATACAGCCGGAACCCTTTCAGCAGTAAACGGTTTTATCGGTAAAGTCGGAATGGCAATCGCCAGCAGCGTTGGAGCAGCACTTCTTCAGTTTGGTGGATTTGATCCGGATCTGGCAGTACAGGCAACAACTGCACAGCACTATATCACAGCGATGTATATCTGGGTACCGATCATTACAAATATTGCTACTATTATTACAATGATGTTCTATGATCTGGATAAGATTTATCCTCAGATTATCAAAGAACTTGATGAAAGGAGAGCCAACGCATAATGGCAGAAGTAAGTATTGATCTTAATATGGTCCGAGTGACCAATGATGATTTTGTAAAAAAAGCAGAAGCTTGTGCACCGGAACTTCTGAAAACAGTAGTTCGCCCGGCTTCTATCGTAGATATCATAAAAACAGAAGATGTTTATCCGGATGTCCGAAAAGCAGATGATATTGAGAATCTTTCTGCTTATCATATGGCGAAAGGAGACAAGATCTGCCTGGATTTCGGAGATCATCAGGTAGGATATGTTACCCTGAAACTGAATTCTGTGGGAAGCCCGCAGGATGCACCGGCATTCTTCAGACTGAAATTTGGTGAGATTGCGAAAGAAATGACAGAGGATTCCGCTGATTATGATGGATGGATCAGCCGCGGCTGGATTCAGGAGGAGTTTATTCATATCGATGTTCTTCCGGCAGAACTGAAGCTTCCGAGAAGATATGCATTCCGTTATATGGAGATTGAGGCAATCGATACCTCTCTGAAATGGCAGATGGTAGTGGAAGATGTATACTGCACCAGTGTATCTTCCGTTTGTATGGAAGATGTAAAGCCGGTAGAGAGCGATGACGAGATGATCCGCAAACTCGACAGAGTAAGTCTTCGTACACTGCAGAATTGTATGCAGTCCGTATTTGAAGATGGACCAAAGAGAGACCGCCGTCTGTGGCTTGGAGATTTAAGACTTCAGGCACTTGCAAATTATGAAACATTCCATAATATGGATCTGGTAAAAAGATGTCTGTATCTGTTTGCAGGACAGACAAAAGATAACGGCCAGGTAAGTGCATGCCTGTTCACTGAACCTAAATTTATCGTGGACGACACCTTCCTTCTGGACTATTCCATGTTCTTTGGAGCAACACTTCTGGATTATTATGAAGCATCCGGAGACAAAGAAACCCTGAAAGATTTAAGTAAATGTGCATATCGTCAGATGGAGATTGCCGGAGAGCAGTTCGATGAAAAACATCTGATGAAAAATGGTGAAGGATTCTGGGGATTTATTGACTGGACTGAGGGACTGAATAAGCAGACTGCCATGCAGGGTGTATACATCTACTGTGCAAAAAAAGTACAGAAGATTGCAGAAATCCTTGGAGATACAGCAAAGGCAGAAGAGCTTGCTAAAGAAGCAGAAGAAAAGACAGCAGCAGTCAGAAAATATCTTCGTGATGAAGAAACAGGACTGTTTGTAAGCGGAGAAGAAAAGCAGATTAACTATGCCAGCCAGGTATGGCTGATCCTTGCCGGTGCAGTCAGCATCGAAGAAGGCGCAGCAATGCTTGAAAAACTGGATGAGCTGAAACCGGAAAAAGGAATGGTTTCTCCATATATGAATCATCACTTTGTGGAAGCACTTCTGATGTGTGGTAAAAAAGACCAGGCAATGAAATATATGAAATACTACTGGGGTGGTATGATCGGCCATGGAGCAGACACATTCTGGGAACTCTACAATCCGGAAAATCCGGCAGAATCTCCGTATGGAAGCAGCATTGTCAACAGTTACTGCCATGCATGGAGTTGTACACCAACTTATCTTCTCAGAAAATATTTCATCTAAAAAGGAGTCAGATTATGGTAAAATTAACAGTAAAGATAGTATCAATGCAGGATGCAGATAAATTTAATAAGATTTGCAGCAAATTTGACTGCGATATGGATCTTCAGAGTGGAAAATATTATGTTGATGCAAAATCAATTATGGGAATCTTCAGTCTGGATTTAAGCAAACCGCTTGTACTGAATGCAGATACTGATGATGAACAGCTTGTAAGAGAATGCTTTGCTGATTTTATCGGAGAGGAATAATTATGACACGTACTTTAAAAGAAAGATCTTTTTCAGGAACTAAAAATTCTGAAATTCAGTCAAGGGAAATTGAACATCGCAAAATTGCCCGTCGTGCAGCAGCAGAGGGAATTGTTCTTCTGAAAAATGAAGATCATATTCTTCCGCTGAAACAGGGCAGTTCAGTTGCCATTTATGGTGCAGGAGCCGGTAAGACGATCAAAGGTGGTACAGGTTCTGGAGACGTCAACGAAAGAGAAAATGTTTCTGTTTTTCAGGGAATGAAAAATGCCGGATTTCATGTAACAAACGAAGCGTGGATTGAAAGTTATGAAAAGATTTACGACAAAGCCCGTCAGGACTGGAAGGATGATATTCTTTCCAGAACGGGTGAAGGTGCTGATACGATGGATTTCTTTGCAGTGTACAGCACCACTCCATTTGTCATGCCGGCAGGCAATCCGATTCCAAAACCTGCCGATGGTGAGAATACAGATACTGCGGTCTATGTTTTGAGCCGTGTTGCAGGTGAAGGTGCTGATCGTAATGCAGATAAGGGAGACTACTATCTGAATGATGAAGAATATCAGATGCTGGCAGATATCTGTGAATATTATCGTGATGTCATTGTAGTGATCAATGCAGGAGCGCAGGTGGATCTTTCTTTTATGGATGAGTTCTCTAATATCAAAGCACTTCTGAGCATTGTTCAGCCAGGAATGGAAGGTGGAAATGCTCTTGCAGATATAATGTCCGGTAAAGTGAATCCATCTGGAAAACTTACTGATTCATGGGCATATAAATTTGAAGATTATCCGAATGCAGATACTTTTTCACACAATAACGGGAATGTGGATACAGAAGTATATGAAGAAAGTATCTATGTAGGATATCGTTATTTTGATACATTTGGTGTTCCGGTTCGTTATGGATTTGGATTTGGGCTTTCCTATACAGAATTTGAGATTTCCGACTACTGTCTGGAAAATGTATCTGCTGAGAAAATCACTGTTTCAGCAACAGTTAAAAATACAGGCAAAGTTTCTGGCAAAGAAGTTGTACAGATTTACGTATCTCTGCCAGGAGGAATTCTGGAAAAAGAAGCCCGTCGCCTGTGTGCTTATACCAAAACATCGGAACTTAAACCGGGAGAGAGCGAAAAAGTATCACTGGTAATTGATATGGACCAGTTTACTTCTTATGATGAAAAGAGAGCAGCATGGATCCTTGAAGGAGGATTCTATGGAATCTGGGCAGGAAACAGTCTTGCTTCTGCAAAGCTCTGTGCAGGGGTAAAACTTGACAAAGAAGTGATTTCCTGCCAGGTTAAAAATCTCTTTCCGTTAAAACAGAAACTGGAAGAAAAAACGCAGGAAGCAGGAAAAACATCTGCACGCGAAAAAGAAGCAGAGCAGCTGGCATCAGCTGAAAATATAATGGTGGCAGAACTGCATGCTGATGATTTTAAAACAAAAATCATCGATTATAAGAAGAATAAGGCACTGTATGAAAAAGAAGCAAAAGAGTTTGTTGATACACTGTCAGAAGAAGAACTGATTGATCTGGCGGCTGGCGATCCGGGTAAGGCGCAGGGTGGAAATCTTGGAGCAGCAGGTATCTCAGTTCCTGGATCAGCGGGCGAGACACACAGATGTGCCATAGATAAAGGTCTGGCAAGTATCGTTCTTGCAGATGGACCGGCAGGACTTCGTCTCATGAAATACTACCATGTAAATAACGGAAGTATTGTCAGTATGCCATTTGAATTCAGCCTTGAGGGCGGACTGTTTTATGATGATTCCAAAGAACTTCCGGGAGAAAGATATTATCAGTACTGTACTGCAATCCCTGTTGGTACACTTCTCGCACAGACCTGGAATCAGAACCTGATCCGTGAAGTAGGAGCAATGATCGGGACAGAGATGGAATATTTTGGTGTGACACTCTGGCTGGCACCGGGTATGAATATTCACAGAAATCCACTGTGTGGAAGAAACTTTGAGTATTATTCTGAGGATCCATATGTATCTGGAAGTATTGCAGCAGCAATGACTGAGGGTGTACAATCTAACTATGGATGTGGAACAACGATAAAACATTTTGCATGTAATAATCAGGAAGATAATCGTATGGGTTCTGACAGTGTTGTATCTGAGCGTGCACTTCGTGAGCTGTATCTGAAAGGTTTTGAGATTGCAATTAAAGAAGCACAGCCGATGTCCATCATGACCAGTTACAACCTGATCAATGGTGTGCATGCAGCAAACAATTATGATCTCTGTACGGAAACAGCCAGAAACGAATGGGGCTTTAAGGGCATGATCATGACTGACTGGACTACGACAGAACATGGTGACAACTGTACTGCATCGGGATGTATGAGAGCCGGAAATGATCTGGTAATGCCTGGATGCTTTGGTGATCATGACAATATGCACAGAGAACTTGAGGCTGGAACTCTGGACATTGAAGACCTGAAGGCTTGTATTGCCAGACTTGTAAGTGTAATTTGGAAGTCAAACCAGTATCTTCAGTAAGAAATTGGTATTAATAAAATGATGTCGGGGTCAAAAGCCCCCGACTATGATACCTACGGATTGTTTCGTGCGATGCACTCCCACAATCCTATCCACTATTCGCATATCGTGTAGCTTACGCTTCACTTTTATGCTCATATTGGGGCGGGTCCCAAGGTCATTCTCCCACCTATGTGCAAGCACAGGTGGTTTCAGACCTTTTGACCCTGGTATTAAATAGAAATAGCGTGAAGCGGGACGAAAATAGTGAGAGAACTATCTTCTGTCCTGCTTTTTGTATTTTGATTATTTACAGAAGAATAAGTTCAGTATATCATAAAAATTAACAGGCAATATTGTATCCTGAATCATAGAAATATATAAAAAATTCAAACGGGGTAAGGAGGAAACCGAAATGAGAAAGAAAATAATAGCATTGTTGTTAAGTACAGTAATGACAATGTCAGGAGTGGCAGTACCGGTATTGGCAGAAGATTTTTCTGACTCAGCTATTGTGTTTGAGGAAGAAACAGGAGAAAATCCGTCATCGGAAACAGAAGAAAGTGATTTTGAGGCTGAAGACACGATTGAGACTGAGATTACAGGAGATGATTCGGACGAAAGCGAAGCTCCTGTAGTGGAGGACAATGAAGAAAGCAGTACGGAATTACAGGAGTTTACCAGTGAACCGGAAGAGAATCTGTTTACGGATTCAGAGGAAGGTGCAGTGGCAGAGCGTGTTGGAAGTATAGGTGGAAATATTCGCTGGAATTTTCCTGGAAATATTATTCCCACAGATACAAATGTTGCCGGAACAGGAAATATTCTTCTTGGAGTAAAGGGGTCTTATCCTGACGGAGCAGGTGATGCATTGAAGCTGATCAATTCTTATCGATGGGAGGCCTGCAAGAATGGGTATCCGGACCCGAGAAATCCATCGCGAAAACTGACAAAAGAGGATTATGTTCCGATCAGGTGGTCTTCGGATCTTGAATATATTGCCAGGATACGTGCAGCAGAAGCATCGGTTGAAACAAGTCATGAACGTCCAAATGGAGACTGGTGTTTTTCTCTGGAGTCACCGAATGGAATAGGCAGCAGTGGTGAAGTTCTTGCCTGGAATTCCGGTGGTGATTCCATGAATCTTGGAATCTCACAGTGGTATGGAGAAAAAAGTGACTGGATCAATAACGGAAATGGAGAAACAGGACATTATACCCAGATGATTGATCCGGATAATCTGTATGTGGGAATTGGAAGTTTTGTAGATCAGGGCAGAGATATCTGGAATGATAATGCATGGCCTTATACATGTGCTGGTGAATTCAGCGGAGAAGCAGGTCTGGATGAGACACAGGCACCTGCAATTTCTAACTGTACACAGATTATTGAAGTGAAGAATAGAGGAATAAAACCATCTGTTACATTTTCAGTATCAGATCAGATGATGCGACCTGGAAAAAAAGCACAGGCTTCTCTGACTTATAATGTAGAAAATATAGAACTCGTTTATGTAAATAATGTGACTGGAAATGGTGAGATTACCTGGAAATCCAGTAATACCGGAGTGGCAGAGGTAGACCGCAATGGAAAAATTACATCAAAAACAGTTGGTAAAACGGTAATTTCAGCAACTGCAGGTAATGTGACAGCCAGCAGTAAACTGACTGTTAAGAAAATCAAAGTATATATAGGTTATGCAGATGTCTGGATAAATAATGCGGTATACACGGGCGGAAATATAAAGCCTTCTATTCAGATAAAGTATGAAAATGAAAAACTGAAAGCAGGCAGAGATTATACATATACTTATTCAAAAGCTTCTCGTGCAGGAGAAAAAATATATATTACTATCAATGGAAAGGGAGATTATTATGGTAAATTGGAAGGGTATATAATAATCTCTAAAAAGCCGATCAACAACTTTAAAGTAAAAGGAATTTCTGCTGCAAAAGCGTACACCGGAAAAAATATAACCCAGAAAATTTCGGTGTATAATGGCAAAAAGAAACTGAAGACTTCCGATTATACAGTGAAATATTACAGAAATCGATATCCGGGAAAAGTAACGGTTAAGATCACCGGAAAAGGAAATTATAGTGGTACAATTACAAAAACATTTAACATTGTACCGGCAAAGATGAAGAAACCATCCCTGAAGGCTGGAAAACAGAAGATTACAGTTTCTTATAAAAAAGCAGCTGGTGCAGATGGATATCAGATTGCCTATTCAATGAATAAAAAGAAATTCCAGTATGTGACAGTCGATGCTAAGAATCTGAAAACCGTTCTTCAGGGGCTGAAGTCAAAACGAAATTACTATATAAAAGTAAGGGCATACAAGACGATAGATGGTAAAAAGTTTTATGGAGCTTTCAGCGATATCAGTCAGGTGAAAGTGAAATAACAGATTGTGTGAATGATATGGATCGTTTAATTTTTCATATAGATGTAAACAGTGCATTTCTTTCGTGGGAATCTGCACGGAGAGTAAAAGAGGGAATGCCGGATCTCAGAGATATTCCAGCCTGTATTGGAGGCGACCCAAAGAAACGTACAGGAATCGTTGTGGCGAAGTCAATTCCGGCAAAAAAATATGGAATACAGACAGGAGAACCAGTGGCAATGGCGCTTCGTAAGTGTCCAAATCTTGTCATTGTTAAGAGTGATTTTGAACTGTATATCAAGTGTTCCAGAGCATTTAAGGAGATTTGTGCGTCCTATGCTCCTGTGATGGAATCCTTCTCCATTGATGAGGTCTTTCTGGATATGTCGGGGACTTCTCTGATATATCCGGATCCTGTAAAAACAGCATGTGAGATTAAAGATAAGATCCGGGAAGAACTTGGTTTTACGGTTAATATTGGAATCTCCACAAATAAATTGCTGGCAAAAATGGCATCAGATTTTGAAAAACCAGATAAAGTACATACACTTTTTCCGGATGAGATTCCGATTAAAATGTGGTCGCTTCCCGTACGGGATTTATTATTTCTGGGTAAAGCTTCTGAGAAGAAATTAACAGAAGCAGGAATTCATACGATCGGTGATATGGCTCACTCCAGTGAGAAAGAAATTCAGAGACTGCTGGGCAACAAAGCCGGACATCAGCTTTATCAGTATGCATGTGGAATCGATGATTCGCCAGTCAGGGCACAGCCGGAAGAGGCAAAAGGATTCAGCGTGGAAACGACCTTTAATGATGATATTGTTTCAGTAGAACAGGTACTTCCGATTCTCCTTGAACAGTGCGATATAGTAGCAACCAGAATGCGTCGGAAAGAGAAAAAATGCACTTCGGTATCGGTGAACTTCAGGACTCTTGATTTCAGAAACAAATCACATCAGATGACACTCCCAAATGCTACAGATATGACGGATGAAATCTACAAAAATGCTCAAAAATTATTTACAGAATCATGGAAAGGCGAACCATTGCGATTGATAGGAGTGGCACTTACCAATCTGACTGATGAAAGCTTTGAGCAGCTTTCATTGTTTGAGGATAATGAAAAGAAAGAGCGTCACAGAAAACTGGATGCAACAATGGATGAAATCCGAAAGAAGTTTGGAAACGATAAGATCACACGTGCAAGTATCATGAACAGCAATACCGGCATTGCGCGAAAAGCACGTGCACAGATGAAGAATGAGGATGGAGTTGTTGATAAGACTAAAAAAAATAGTTGAGTGATTAATTTTTTTGGTTACTTTTACAAGAATCTATGGTAAACTATCAATGCATATTAAATTAATGGAGGGAAACTCGAGTATGAGCAAAAAAAAGGGAGAAGGCCTGAAGTCATTCAACAAGGGATTCCAGGTGCCGGATACCTACATTATTATCTTTTTTGTAGTTGTTATCGCGGCAGTTATGACATTCCTTGTGCCTAAGGGCTACTACGAAACACAAGACGTTACGTATATGATGAATGGTGTTGAAAAGACCCGTACTGTAATCAAGGACGGTAGTTTTCAGTATCTCAGAGATGATGCAGGAAAAGTTGTAACAGAAGGAGTGGCACTTTTCAGCGGAGATGGTGGAACTGGATTTTTTAACTACATGTACAATGGAATTGTAAACAGTTCTGCTATGGAGATCATTGCATTTCTTATGATCGTAGGTGGTGCATTTGGAATTATGATCCGTACCGGTGCAATCGAAGCTGGTCTGATCGGACTGATACGTAAAGCAAAAGGAGCAGAGAAGCTGTTGATTCCGGTACTTTTCGTACTGTTTTCTCTTGGCGGTGCTGTTTTCGGAATGGGAGAGGAAGCACTTCCATTTACTATGATTCTCTGTCCGCTGTTCGTTGCAGTTGGATATGATACTGTTATTGCAGTCCTGGTCACATATGTTGCGACACAGATTGGTTTTGGTTCATCCTGGATGAATCCATTTTCTGTAGGTATTGCACAGGGTATCGCTGGCATTGATGTGTTCTCCGGTGCAGGATTCCGTATGGTGATGTGGGTTGTTTTCACAGCACTTGGTTGTGGAATGACTATTTTCTATGCATCGAAAGTAAAGAAAAATCCAAAAATTTCTGTTGCATATGAATCCGACCAGTATTTCCGTGATCAGAATGAAAAAACAGGTATCGATGAAGGACATTCTTTTGGTATCGGCCATATTTTAGTTCTTCTGACACTGGTTGCCACAGTAATCTGGGTAATCTGGGGTGTTATGACAAAAGGCTATTACATGCCTGAAATTGCTACACAGTTCTTTATCATGGGAATCGTTTCCGGTGTGATCGGAGTTATCTTTAAGCTCAATGATATGAGAATGAACGACATTGCAAGTTCCTTTAAAGATGGTGCAAAAGACCTGATCGGTGCAGCACTTGTTGTTGCTATGGCTCAGGGTATCATGCAGGTTCTTGGTGGTTCTGATCCGACAACACCAACTGTTATCAACACGATCATGTATAATATTGCAAATGCCCTTTCAGGAGTCTCTGGTGCAGTTGCAGCAGTACTTATGTATCTGTTCCAGTCTGTATTCAACTTCTTTGTTGTTTCCGGAACAGGACAGGCTGCAATTACAATGCCGATCATGGCACCACTTTCTGATCTGTTGGGAGTTACACGTCAGACTTCTGTAGTTGCATTCCAGCTCGGTGATGCATTTACAAACCTGATCGTTCCGACATCAGGATGTCTGATCGGTTCTCTGGCTATTGCAAAGATTGAATGGTCCAACTGGATCAAATTTATGTGGAAATTTCTCGGCGTACTGATGATCGGTGCTATTATAACAGTACTGATTGCGGTTGGAATTGGATTTTAAGTAAGCATTTTGAGTTGAGAGTTGAGTTATGATGAAATTAATTCAGAATATTGATGTATATGCACCACAGCATCTAGGTAAAAAGGATGTAGTTACGGTTAATGATAAGATTGTAAAGATTGCAGATGTAGGTACGATATCAGCAGATGGATTTCTTGCAGATGCAGCTGTGGTTGATGGAAGCAGCCTGATTTTGACACCAGGTTTTATTGACTGCCATGTTCATGTACTTGGAGGCGGAGGCGAAGGTGGTTTCGCCAACCGTACACCGGAAGCAACAATGGAAGGTCTTACCAAATTTGGAGTAACTACAGTAGTTGGCTGTCTTGGTACAGATGGAATTGGACGTGATATGTGTTCACTTGTTGCCAAAACCAAAGGGTTAAATGAACAGGGAATGTCAGCTTACTGTTATACAGGCAGCTATCAGATTCCGGTTCGTACATTGACAGACAGTATAACAAAAGACATTATGATGATTCAGGAAATAATCGGAACAGGCGAGATTGCTATTTCTGATCATCGATCTTCACAGCCGACATTCGAAGAATTTGCACGTGTGGTTGCAGATACAAGATTAGGCGGAGTTCTTTCCGGAAAAGCAGGTGTTGTAAATGTCCATCTTGGTGACAGTCCACGATGCATGGATCTTATTGAGCGTGTTATCGATGAGACAGAAATACCGGCTTCCCAGCTTCTTCCAACGCATGTCAATCGCAATGAAATGCTTTTCTGCAAAGCGATCGAGTATGCATTAAAGGGTGGAGCAGTTGACTTTACCGGAAATGAAGATATTGATTACTGGGAGACAATCTGTGATGAAGTCCGCGTGAGCAAAGGTATGAAGCGTATGCTTGAAGCAGGTGTGAATCCAAACAGAATGACAATTTCCTCTGACGGACAGGGAAGTCTTCCAATGTACAGCAAAGATGGAGAGTTCCTTGGTATGGGAGTCGGACAGTCCAGCTGTCTTTTGAAAGAAGTTAAAGAGTGTGTATTTGAAGCGGAAATACCGTTGGAAATCGCACTTTCTACAATTACATCCAATCCGGCAGAAATCCTTCGCCTTAAGGGAAAAGGAAAGGTTGAAGAGGGCTATGATGCGGATCTCTGTATCCTGGATCAGGAGCTGAAGATTGTTGAGGTAATTGCAAGAGGCAAAACAGTTTATAAAAAATAATTAAGAAATATCCGGTATAAGAACACACGTGTGTTCCGTACCGGATATTTTACTAGTGAGAAATGAAATTCAAAAGAGGGTTTATGGAATTCAAACTAATCAGATCAAACAGAAAAACAGTGGCAATTCAGGTGAATCCGGATTTAAGTATAACAGTGAGAGCCCCACGGTATGCTTCAAAAAAAGAGATAGACCGAATTGTTGAGAAGAACGAAGCCTGGATAATTAAGCATATTGAAAAGATTAAAATGAACAAGGCAAAATATGATGCGTTGAATGTTGAAAAACTAACACCTGAGGAGATTAAAACTCTTGCAGAGCAGGCACTTAAGATTATTCCACAAAGAGTAGAATATTTTGCCGGACAGGTAGGCGTTGATTACGGGCGGATAACAATTCGAAATCAGAAGACTCGCTGGGGAAGCTGCAGCAGCAAGGGGAACTTGAATTTTAATTGTCTGCTGATGCTGGCACCAACAGAGATACTTGACTATGTAGTGGTTCATGAGTTATGTCACAGAAAAGAAATGAACCATTCAAAAGCATTTTGGGCAGAGGTCGAGAAGGTACTTCCGGATTATAGGGAATCAGTTAAATGGTTAAAAGAAAAAGGAAACCTGATTATGCGGAGGAATATATGAAAATAGGAATGATTACTGATTTTACTTGACTTCTGGACTAAAATGGTATACTATTAAAACAGGAACAATTCCTATTATTAAAAATAAATGATAACTATTAATTACAATGTAATCTTAAATAACATCAAGAAATGGAGGTAAAAAATGGCAGCTAACAAATATGCAGGAACTCAGACAGAGAAGAATCTTCAGGAAGCTTTTTCAGGTGAATCACAGGCACGAAATAAATATACTTATTTTGCTTCAGTAGCAAAGAAGGAAGGATATGAGCAGATGTCTGCATTGTTCTTAAAAACAGCAGACAATGAAAAAGAACATGCTAAAATGTGGTTCAAGGAATTAGCAGGAATCGGCGATACAAAAGAAAACTTAGCAGCAGCAGCTGACGGCGAAAATTACGAATGGACAGATATGTACGAAGGTTTTGCTAAGACTGCTGAGGAAGAAGGTTTCCATGAACTGGCAGAAAAATTCAGAGCAGTAGGAGAAATCGAAAAGCACCACGAAGACAGATATCGTGCGCTTCTTAAGAACCTTGAAACTGCTCAGGTATTTGAGAAGAGCGAAGTTAAGGTATGGGAGTGCCGCAACTGTGGCCATATTGTTATCGGAATAAAAGCTCCGGAGGTCTGTCCGGTATGCAATCACCCACAGAGTTACTTTGAAATCCATGCAGAGAACTATTAATGTAGATCGTTAATGCAAAGGAGGTATCACAATGAAGGTAAAATATTATAAATGTATGCATTGTGGTAATATCATCGAGAAAATTGATGATAAGGGAGTTCCGGTAATATGCTGTGGAGAGCCTATGCAGGAACTTAAAGTAGGAGTAACAGATGCAGCTATTGAGAAGCATGTACCGGTGTACACTGTGGAAGGCAATCATGTTCATGTTGTAGTCGGCGAGACTAAACATCCAATGATTGAAAAACATTTCATTGAGTGGATCACAGTAACCACTGACCAGGGCATTTACAGAAAGATTCTTGCACCGGAGCATGAACCAATTGCAGATTTCTGGCTCAGTGATGGTGAGAAACTAGAAGAAGTGTATGCATATTGCAACTTACACGGACTGTGGAAAAACTAAAAATAATTTACTTATATTGATGAATACAAACACGAGGAGGAATTAATCATGAAATATGTATGTGATGTCTGTGGATGGGAATATGATGAGGCAGAAGGATATCCGGAAGGCGGTATTGCACCTGGAACAAAATGGGAAGACGTTCCAGAAGATTTTGAATGTCCGTTATGTGGAGTAGGAAAAGACCAGTTCTCAGAAGCAGAATAAAAACTGCTGTACTATAATAAGAAAAGTCAGATGATCACAGAGCATATGGAGAAATCCGTATGCTCTGTTTTTTGCTGTTATAATAATTGAACTGCATTGTAAAAAAGTGTTATACTCCCATCTTTGACAGTTGTAAGGTAACAAAACGGCTAGTGAGAATCTATTTTGCTTTGTTTTTTATAGAATTTTTGGGTGGAACAGATGTGAGAAAGCTTTTGTCGTGAAAACAGGTTTACAGATGAAGCCTTTCGGTATATGATTAAAAATCAGTAAAGAACGTTATTTCAGATCATATAAGATGAGATGGAAACTTGCAGATAAATGGAGGATTCATGGCGGACAGAGATTACACAGAATTATATGCATCGCTGCAGAAAGAAACAACGATTCTGACGGCACAGATTCGGGCATTATACAGAGAACTGGACAAAAAATATCATCTTTACGGAGCACAGATCCCGATTACATTTGGGTTTGAGACAGATACTCTTGGTTCCTATACAAGAGCCGGGCATCATGAAAAAGAACACTTTCATTTTTCTTTGCTTTTTGTCGGATACGGAGTAAAAAATCCTCTCAGTAAGGAAGACCGCATGGATCTGTACAAGCACGAATATGCCCATTACATGGAGCATCACATTACAATTCCAAGGGAATATCAGTGGCAGCCGGGTCTACATGGAAGTGCCTGGAAATACTGTTGTTCATTGGTTGGGGCAGCACCGACACCATATTATAAGGCGGGTGAGGCATTGATGAAACATGATTATGAAAAGAAACTGAAAAGTCCGATTCATGATAAAACGGTGGCAATCCGTGATACGTATCGCCGGCAGCAGGAACACAGGAGCAATCAGGACAGTATTGTGCAGTATGAAGTGGGAGAACAGGTAAAACATCCAAAATTCGGCGATGGATGCATTGAAAAAATCGAACAGTCAGCAGGTTCTGTGACACTGCATATCCGGTTTGGAGAGGATATAAAGGTGATTGACCAGAAGTGGCTGCTGCGGACCAAATATCAGAAAAAAGAATAAGAGTGAAGATATGGAGCGACTAATCTTTCATATAGATGTAAACAGTGCATTCCTTTCGTGGGAATCTGCACGAAGAGTGAGACAGGGAATGCCGGATTTAAGGAATATTCCGGCATGCATTGGTGGTGATCCGAAGAAGCGTACGGGGATCGTTGTAGCAAAGTCCATTCCTGCAAAAAAGTATGGAATTACGACCGGTGAACCTATGGCAATTCGAAAATGTCCGAATCTTGTTATTGTTAAAAGTGACTTTGAACTTTATATTAAATGCTCCATGGCATTTAAAGAAATCTGCGCATCGTATGCACCGGTGATGGAATCCTTTTCTATCGATGAAGTTTTTCTTGACATGACCGGCACTTCTCTGATCTATCCGGATCCGATAAAAACAGCTCATGAGATCAAAGACAGGATCAGAGATGAACTTGGATTTACCGTCAATATAGGAATTTCTACGAACAAATTGCTGGCCAAAATGGCATCTGATTTTGAAAAACCGGACAAAGTACATACCCTGTTTCCGGATGAGATTCCGATGAAGATGTGGCCTTTACCGGTACGTGATCTGCTGTTCCTCGGAAAGGCATCTGAGAAGAAACTGACAGAAGCCGGTATACATACGATCGGCTATATGGCACATGCGAGAGAAGCAGAAATACAGAGACTGTTGGGAAATAAAGCAGGGCATCAGCTCTATCAATATGCCTGTGGAATCGATGACTCTCCGGTTAAGGCACAGCCGGAAGAGGCAAAAGGAGTCAGCGTTGAAACAACCTTTAATGATGATATCACCTCTGTAGAGCAGGTGCTGCCGATACTGCTCGAACAATGTGACGTTGTAGCAACCAGAATGCGCCGGAAAGAGAAAAAATGCACCTCCGTATCAGTGACATTCCGTACTCTTGATTTCAAAAACAAATCGCACCAGACGACACTTTCGAATGCGACCGATACGACTGACGAGATATACAAACATGCAAAACAACTTTTCACAGAATCCTGGAAAGGAGAGCCTCTTCGACTGATTGGTGTTGCACTGACGAACCTTACAGACGAGAGTTTTGAACAGTTATCGCTGTTCGAAGACAACGAAAAAAAAGAGCGAAAAAGAAAACTCGATGCGACGATGGATGCCATCCGCCAGAAATTTGGAAATGATAAAATTACCCGCGTGAGCATCATGAACAGCAATTCAGGGATTGCACGAAAGGCACGTGCGCAGATGAAAAATGAGGATGAGAAGACGGAGTAGAGTTTTGGGAAAAAGATTTGGAAATGAGGATATATAAATGGAAATATTTGATGTAATAGATACAAATGGGAAACCGACAGGAAAAACCGTTAGCCGTGAACAGGCACATGCAGAAGGAATTCCGCATCGAACTGCACACATATGGATCCTTCGCGAGAAAGAAGGACATGTACAGATGCTGCTGCAGAAACGTTCCATGAATAAAGATTCTTTTCCGGGAATGTTTGACACATCTTCTGCCGGACATATCCAGGCAGGTGATGAACCACTCGAATCTGCACTCCGCGAACTTCAGGAAGAACTCGGAATTCACGCAACATCAGAACAGCTCCACTTTGCCGGAACCTTCCCGATCTCCTTCGCGAAAGAATTCCACGGAAAAATGTTCCGCGACGAAGAACTCGCATTTGTGTACATTTATGAGCAGCCGGTAAATATCGCAGATCTGGTTTTACAAAAAGAAGAAGTAGAGTCTGTGGAGTGGTTTGACCTCGAGAAGACCTACGAAGAATGCAGATACTGTCGAGATAAATTCTGCGTGCCGAGCGGCGGATTTGAAGTTGTGAAGAAGTATTTGAGGGAGAATAAATAACAAAAGACTGATAACAGACATCAAGAAAAGAAGGGACAAAATATGCAGATCAGTTTATTACTAATGGAAGAAATTGCAAAGCTTTTTACAATCATGCTCATGGGATATGCAGTTGTAAAAGCAGGACTTATGAAGTCATCGGAGAGCAAAAGCATATCCGTAGTCATGGTTTATCTGGTCATTCCATGCGTGATTTTAAATGCTTTTCAGGTAGAGTATACACCGGATGTACAGAAGGGACTGCTCCTGGCATGCGTAGCAGCAGTTCTGGTACATATCTTGTTTCTGGCACTTACAGCAATCATAAAAAATATATTCCGCTTGGATGTGATTGAACGAGCAACCGTCATTTATTCAAATGCCGGTATTCTGGTAATTCCTCTGGTACAGGAATTACTTGGGCAAGAATACGTTATTTACTCCAGTGCTTATATTGCTGTACAGTTGATTTTGATCTGGACGCACTGTAAAAATATGCTATGCGAAGAAGATAAATTAGAGTGGAAAAAGGTATTTCTAAACGTAAATATTATCTCAATTATTGTAGGAGTAGTGTTGTTTATTTGTAGAATCCAACTACCTTCAGGTGTACAGGATGTCATGAATATGATGAACAATATGATCGGTCCAATCGGCATGCTGCTTGCAGGAATGGTCATCGCAGAAGTACCTCTTAAGACCGTATTTACTAAGAAAAGAAACTATGTTTCTACGGTTCTGCGACTGATCATTTATCCGATATTTGTGTTACTTTTAATGAAAGTAATTAACACATTTGCAGGAATAAACGATTCCAAACAGATTCTCCTGACTGTGTATCTTGCATCCGTAACACCTGCTTGTGCGACCGTGACATCCATGGCACAGCTGTATGATAAAGATGCCGCATATGCGAGCTCATTGTATGTACTTACGACACTGCTGTCGATTGTGACTATGCCGGTGATGGTGGGATTGTATGAGATGGTGGTGTGAGGAAAGAAAGATTGAAGAAATGACAGAAAAGACACTGACTGAGGTTGGTGTTTTTTTAATTAAAAGCTACAGTTGGAATGAAAAACGGTAATTGAGGTGTGATAGATTAAATGATATAATTAATCAAAAGAAACTTACAGAAAATAAATCGTGTGGAGGTTATTCATTTGAAAAGAGAATTTTTAGATACATTACAATTAGATGAAAACCATGAACGTGAATGTAAACTGGCAGAAGGAGGGTTTCCGGAGAGTTTATGGGAGACCTATTCGGCATTTGCAAATACAGATGGTGAAACCATACTTCTTGGTGTAAAAGAACATAGAGATTCGTTTACTGTAAATGGATTAACTGACAGACAGATTGCAAAATATCAGAAAAATTTCTGGAGTGTTTTAAATGACCGAAATAAAATATCGAAAAACATACTCTTAAATCATCATGTGAAAATTGTAGAGTGTGAAGGAAAATAATTACTGGAAATAGATGTACCGGCGGCAGACAGACACGATAAGCCTGTATATGTTGGAATAGATCCAATGAAGGGAACTTACAGAAGAGACTTTGAAGGAGATTTTCTATGTACAGAAGCTGCAGTCAGGGCTATGTTTGCGGATCAGAGAGATATTTCTGTAGATTCTGAGATATTGGAAGATATGGAACTGGATGCATTAAATACTGATACGATTAAGGGATATAGAATTATTTTTGAGTAATTGCATGAAGGGCATCCATGGAATAAATTAATGAAAGATGAATTCCTCATTAAATTAAAAGCGGCGGCTAAAAATAAAAAAGGAACAGTATCTCCAACTGTAGCAGGAATATTGATGTTTGGAGAGGCAGATCGTATTACAGACGTATTTCCTGACTATTTTCTGGATTACAGAGAAGAATGTGATGATAAAAAGGTACGGTGGCTATATCGCACTCATTCTAATGAAGGTGATTGGAGTGGTAATTTATTTGACTTTTTTTATAAGGTAACTACAAGAATTGATGACGATGTAGCAGTGCCTTTTGTAAAACGTCGAGAGGGTGTACGTGTGGATCGAGTAGATGTACATGATGCTTTAAGTGAGGCCGTTGCAAATGCACTGGTACATGCGAATTACTATGGCAAACGTGGGATTGTCATTGTGAAACACGGAAAAACAATTACAATTTCAAATCCGGGAACAATCCGCATTACGAAAGAAGAATTTTATGCAGGTGGAAATAGTGATCCACGAAATCCTAATCTACTGAAAATATTTGATTTTGTCAATGTGGGTGAACGTGCTGGAAGTGGTGTGGATAAGATTATGACTGCATGGGAAGAACAGAACTGGGAAAAACCAATATATGATATTTCGTTGCGAGCAGAACGTGTGACACTCCAGCTCGAAGTGGGGCAGATTGTGTATATTCCAGGAGCTGCGGATTTGAGAAAAGAAAATGAATATAATTCAGATGATTTGCATCCAATGAGAAATGTAAAAGAACAAAAAATTATAGATTATATAGAATTAAATGGTAGTATTACAACACAAATTGTAACAAGTATATGTGGATATCAAACAAAAGCGGGTGCAAGGAAACTTCTTGAAAAAATGACAAAGAATGGAATACTTCAGAAGTTGGGAAGTGGACCAGCAACCAGATATGAAAGAAATAATTATAATAGATACTAATAGTTCCATAATAGATACTAATAGTTCCATAATAGATACAATGGAACCATTAATAGATACTTGAAACAAGATACAGGAACTATTAAGTGGCAGAAAGAAGATACATGAACATCACAAAACCAATCATTAGAAAAATAAAAGACAATGAAACCGCTTTGGCGGAATTTGAAGAAGAAATCAAAGCAAATGAAAATGAAGAGGATGATGCAAAGGATATTATCATGAATTTTCCGACGGTATACATCCATAACTGGCCGGAAACGAATAAGTATGATGTATATGTCGGGGAATCAAACAATATCTTTGCACGTACGAGACAGCATTATCATAACCGAATCAAACATGAAACCTGGCAACATAGAATGCTGCAAAAAGACGCTTCGCTTTATATCATCGGACATGAACATTTCAATAAATCTCTGACACTGGATGTTGAAAACCGTCTTATGCATTATCTCATGAGTGTGGATAAAGTGCGTCAGGTGCATAATGGAAGAGGAAATCCCCAGAAGAGTTATTATCCGTCTGAGGAATTTGAGGGGATTTTTCAGAAAATCTGGACAGAGCTTCATGAGTCGGATGAAGAACTTTTTCCAGATGAAAATATCGTGAAAGACTCTGCGATTTATAAAGCATCGCCATTGCATAAATTAACAGACGAGCAGGAGGATGCAAAAATCCAGATTCTGGACTGTATTGCATCGGCCAGAAACAAAAATGAAAAACAAATCATATTTATTGATGGTGAAGCAGGTACTGGAAAGACCGTTCTGAACAGCAGTATCTTCTATGAATTATATTGTCAGGAAGAAGAAAAAGACAATACAGAATTTAAATGCTGCATGGTGGTCAATCATGATGAACAGGTAAAAGTGTATTCTGATATTGCGAAGAAGCTTGGAATCACAGAAAAGTATAAAGATGTGGTAAGTAAGGCTTCCACTTTTTTAAACAGACATGAAGATCCTGATTCTGTGGATGTTGTTTTTATTGATGAAGCACATCTGCTTTTCACACAAGGAAATCAGGGATACAGTGGGAAAAATCAGCTGGATGATATCGTAAAACGAGCAAAAGTTGTTGTCATTGTATTTGATGAAAATCAGATATTACGAATGGACCAGTACTGGGAAAAGCAGATGATTGACAGGTATCGCAATAAAGCAATCGAACAGCATAATCATATCACACTGACCAAACAGCTTCGCATGCAGGCGGATGATGAGACACTTGCATGGATCGATGCCTTTACGAAGAAACAGATTATAAACAAAATTCCACATCATGACTATGAAATAAAAATCTTTGATTCACCGGAAGTATTAGATTTGGAAATACACAAAAAAGCAAACAGTGAGAAGAGCAGATTGTCGCGTGTCATTGCCAATTATGACTGGGATTATAAGAAAGGCAAAAAGCCGGAGGATACATCAAAAAAATACTGGGAAGTAGATGTGTGGATAGAAGACCAGAGATGGCATAAGCCATGGAACTACGAACTGGAACAAAATCTTAATAAAGATGAGAAAAAGAAGATAAAAGAACAGGCATGGGCAGAGCAGGCGCATACAATTAACGAAGTTGGTTCAACATACACAATCCAGGGATTTGATCTCAACTATGCAGGAGTGATTCTTGGAAAGTCTGTAAAATATCGTGATGGAAAAATTATTTATGATCCAAGCGAAAGCAGCAACGGAAAAGCGACCAAGAACAGAACAATGGAAGACGGTACAAAGCAGAACTTTGCAAAAGAATTGCTGAAGCATGAGGTTCGTGTTCTTATGACGCGTGGAGTAAATGGTCTGTACATATATGCATGCGATGATCAGTTAAGAGAAGCCTTAAAAAAGGCAGCAGAACAGGAGTAAGAATAATGACAGAAGAGACAATAAAACAAATTTTAAAATTTCGAGATGACCGTGACTGGAAACAATTCCACAATCCAAAAGATCTGGCGATTTCCATTTCACTGGAGGCAGCAGAACTCCTCGAAGTATTCCAGTGGAGCGGGGCAGACGTATCCAATGAAGGAAAACAGGAAAGAATCAAAGAAGAACTTGCAGATGTGTTGAACTACTGCGTGCTCATGGCAGATGCCTGTGGACTGGATATCGATGAGATTGTGCGGGAGAAGATTAAGGTCAATAATGAGAAATATCCGGTGAGTAAGGCGAAAGGGAAAAAGGAAAAATATAATAAGTTGTGAGTAAGGGGGGATGACATGTATTTAAAGTACATTCAGATTGTGAATTATAAAAATATCCAAAATGCCAGATTTGAGTTTGGAAAAGGAGCCAATACCATTATTGGTGAGAATGATTCAGGAAAAAGTAATGCAATGACAGCTATGAGGATATTGTTGGATAGTGATTATTACTATAACACCAAAAGATTAAAAGAAAGCGATTTTTCAGATTCAATTGGTGATTGGAGAGGGCATTGGATTATTATTTCTGCCTATTTTGATGAAATAACAGATGTGGATAAAGTCAACGAAATTTGTGCTGAAATTAGTCCTGATCAGGAAAATGAAGAGTTCTTAAAATCTTATATTAGGTGTGCGGATAAGGGATATGGAACTGTTACGTTATATATTCGACCAAATAGAAAAATAAGAAAACAATTGTTTGAAACAAGTGGAGATAGAGAAAAGTTCCAAAATGTGAGAGCATCTATTCAAATTTCGGATTATGAATTTGCATATAGAGCTCGTTCTCAAGAAGACTTCACAAATAATGAAGTGTATAAAAAAATTGTTGGAGATTTTGAAGTGGGAAAATATGCAGATCCCGACAATGAAGACTCGTTTGTATTAGGGAGTGCTATAGACATCTTAAATTTATGGGAACATGTATCGGTTGTATTTATTAATGCTTTAAGAGATGTAGAATCTGAAATGCATAAATCTAAGAATCCTATGAAAAGAATCTTCGAAACGATACAAAGTCAAATCGATTCAGATGATATAGACGGAATAAAAAATAAGATCAAAGACTTAAATAAATCTTTGTCTGGAATTAAACAAATAGCTTCTATTGGAACGGATATTAATTCTAAGTTACAAGATATAGTGGGCTTAGTGTACTCACCTGAAGTTTCAGTTGAATCCAGTTTAAAAGAAGATATAGATTCTATAGCAAGATTTTTATCATTAAATCCAGCAGGTGAACGTGATATTGATTCTTTGGGATTGGGGCATTTAAATATCTTATACATTGCGTTGAAATTAGTTGAATTTGAAGCAAATCGCCATCATGAAATTCTTAATATAATGATTGTCGAAGAACCTGAGGCACATGTTCACACTCATATTCAAAAAACGTTATTTGACAATTTGCAACTGTCAAAAAATTATACACAAGTCGTAATGACAACTCATTCCACTCATATATCTGAAGTGTCAAATATTGAGAATGTGAATGTGATGAAAAGAAGTAAGAATGGTTCATTAATAATGAGACCTACAAATGGGTTGGATATTTTTGGCGAAAAGAATTTAGTAGGAAAAAATGTGTCTTTGACTGAATGCTTAAGTCGTTATCTTGATGCGAAAAGATCTGTATTGTTATTTTCGAAAGGCGTGATTCTTGTTGAAGGAGATGCAGAGGAAATAATGATACCAGCATTAGTGAAATATGGTTTAGGTATTACATTAGACGAAATTGGTATAGGATTAATTAATGTAGGAAGTGTTGGATTTGAGAATATTGCAAGTATTTTTGATGAAGAGAGAATACAAAAATATTGTTCGATAGTAACAGATTATGATGCGACTGTAAGTGGTTCGAGCAAATCTAGTGAAGCTACTGAAAAGCTAGGCAAAGAACGAAAGAAAAAGTTAGATACACTGTATAAAGATAATAAATGGGTAGAGGCATTCTATGCACCACATACCTTTGAGGTGGATTTTGCAAACATTGATGAAAATAAGGATATTTTCAAAAAGCTTGTTAAATTAGCTGACTTCAAGAGAGAATCTACAATTGAAAGTTACGAAAATGATATAAATGGTACTGAATCACAGCGATATGATGCAGTGATGAAATTAACTGAAAGGTATAAAAAGGGTTGGATGGCAATTATTATGAGTGGATTCCTGGATGCAACTGTTGGTATACCAGACTATATTATTAGTGCAATCGCTTTCGCATCTGCAGAAGTGATGAATACACAGATTGAAAAGAAGATGTTGCTAACTGTTTTAGATCACTACCAAGAAGCAAAAGCGTTGTTGCAGCGTCTACAGGTATGTAGTGGAGAATGCGATTTCACAGATATTAAAGCAGAATTCATAAAAGATTATCCAAAAGATAATCTAGCAAAATTCTTTTTATATCAAGATCGGATGAGTGAAAATGTGGAGTAATATAGAAGAAATTCTTCAAAATCTAAACACGGAACAGCAGATGGCAGTCAAGGAAGAAAGAAATGCAGTATTGATTGCTTGCCCAGGAAGTGGAAAAACTAGGACTATTGTACATAGGTTGGCATATTTGAGTTTAAAATATCCAACATCAAGGAGGCTTAATATTGCTATTACGTATACAAATAGAGCATCAGATGAGATGGAGCGAAGATTAGATGATTTGGATATTGGACAAAATAATATATGGACTGGGACAATTCACCAGTTTTGTATGGAATTTATTATTAGACCGTATTCGATGTATTCAGAAAGGCTTTGTTTTGGTTATCGAATAATTGATGAATATACGAAGCTGGAATATGGGAAAAAAGTTGCAGATGAACTTGCTATTTCGGTGAAGCATAACAAGTACTTTGAAAATCCGGTGATTGTAAAAAGATATAAAGAAATAATTAGAGAAAATAAAGAAATTGATTTTGATGATATCTTGATTGAAAGTATAATGCTTTTACATAAGTATAAGTTTATTGCGGAAAATATTTCATCAATAATTAGAAGTATTATGGTTGATGAGTATCAAGATACAAATGCGATTCAGTATAAAATTTTGTCTGAGCTTTATTCATCTAATACAACAATGAATATAATGTTCGTTGGAGATCCTAATCAGGCGATTTATAGTACGCTTGGGGGAGTGGCAAAAACTGTGGAGCAAATTTCTGAATTATTTGGAGTTGCTTTTCACAAACTTTTGTTAAGTGGATGTTATCGCTCAACTCAAAGATTAATTGACTTTTATGCTAAATATGCTTTAAATGCAGTATGCGTGAATAGTTGTTGTGAATATGCATCAGAAAGTGGTGTAATAACTTATTTGAAAAATTTGGATACATCTCAATTAACAAATGCAATAGGCGTAATAATTGAGAGAGAACTCAAACAAGGAATTGAGCCAAATGAAATATGCGTTGCTGCACCACAATGGTCATACCTTTATGAACTTTCAAAAAGCCTGCGTAAATTGTTGCCTAATTTAGATTTTGATGCACCACAGATAGTTCCGTTTAAATATGACCCAATGAATCCTTTTTATCTGATTGCGTGGTTAACGTTCACTGAACCGGGAAAAAGTGAACGTTTAAGAAAGAGCAAAGCAACAGAAATATTATCAATTCTTAAATCTGATTTTGGAATACATATTCCAGATAATTTTGATAATTTGTCCTTACTTAGTTGTATAAATGGTAGCCGTATATCGATAAATCAAAATGATGGTATCGAACTATACAAGACGATAATAAGGACAATATTCAGAAAAATGGGGATTGATATTGAAAGTGAGAATATGTTAAAGCAGTGTTTTGAGACTTTTATAGATGAAACGGAAGATCGTGTACATCGGTTTCATTTATTATCCTCAACATCTGATTTAGAGTCATGCTTCAAAGAAAGGAAAGGTATTGTTATTACCACAATTCATGCTATGAAGGGAGAAGAATATCATTCTGTGATTGCATTTGGATTATTAAATGGCATTTTACCAAATTGGAATGATATAATTGATAGGCCATTACTTCGAAAGGATATTGCATACAGATTGCTATATGTTTTGATATCGAGGGCTAAGAAAAATATATTTTTAATAAGTGAAAATGGAAGAAAAACTAATACAGGAAATCCTTATTATCCAACAGATGAGCTACAAACATTAAGAATGGCATTTGATGATTATTACATTTAAATTGTTTTAAGCAACTTAAAAATATGATGAACAATAGAATCCTTTAGGAACTAAGAATACACTTTTATATCTAATGTAAATTTTCATTAAGTTTTTCTAATGGGAAGGATTAAAGAAAAGAATTTATGAAAGAAGTACAAATTATAAGAAAAATATGATGTGTGTGGGGGAGTAGTTTGGAAAAGAACGGTATTAATGAAATATACAATGGTTTAGAAACAGCTTTTATCGACAGCACAATAGACTCCAATCTTGCGTATAGACCGCAGCTCATTACCAATGACCATAAACGTGGAATTAAGGTTCTGACACATATTGAAAATCAATTGATGCATTGTGATGAGTTTTCAATTAGTGTGGCTTTTATCAGCCGAAGTGGTTTTGTTGAGCTGTCGGAAACTCTTAAGGAACTAGAAAGACGAGGCATTAAGGGGCGGATATTGACTACGGATTATTTGCATTTTAGTGATCCATATGCACTGGACAGGCTTGCCGCGCTAGAGAATGTAGAGTTAAAAATGTATCATGTCGATGAAGCTGGCGTAGGATTTCATACAAAGGGATATTTGTTTAAAGAGAGTGGAATTTACAGGATTATTATTGGAAGTTCTAATATGACACAGACTGCGTTGTCAACAAATATGGAGTGGAATACACAGCTTGTAAGTACGGAACAGGGTGAGATGGCACAGTCAATCGTAAAAGAGTTTGAAATGCTTTGGTCAGATGATGCTTCCTATACTTATGAAGAATTTAGTGAAGTATATAGAAAAGAATATAAGCGCAAAAAACAGATTGACAGGTTAGTTCGTGAGCAACAAAAAATTGCTTTACAGGAAGATATTATAGATTATGATGCATACAAACTAAAGCCGAATAAAATGCAGGAAGAATTTATCTGCAGTGTGCATGATTTGATTGAACGTGGAGCAAAGAAGGCGTTGTTGATTAGTGCCACTGGTACAGGAAAAACTTATGCATCTGCGTTTGCTATGCGAAATGAAAAGCCGAAGAAAACTCTATTCATTGTGCATCGTGAACTGATTGCAAGACAGGCATTGAAGAGCTATAAAAAGGTGTTTGGAAGTACGAAGAAATTGGCTTTGTTGTCGGGAAATTCAAAAGAATATGATGCAGATATATTATTTGCAACGATGTCTATGATGGCGAAAGCAGAAACTTTGGAAAGATATAAAGTCGATGAATTTGACTGGATTTGTATTGATGAAGTTCATCGTGCTGGGTCAGAAAGTTATCAGAAAATTATGAATTATTTTCATCCGGATTTCTGGCTTGGTATGACAGCCAGCCCGGAAAGAACGGACGGATTTGATATATTTAATTTATTTGATCATAATATTGCCTATGAAATTCGTTTACAGCATGCTTTGAAAGAAGACCTGCTTTGTCCATTTCATTATTTTGGTATCACTGATATAGAAATTGACGGCGAGACTGTAGATGATAAGACGGATTTAAGAAATTTTTCTTACTTAGTTTCAGATACAAGAGTTCGATATATTCTGGAACAGGTAAATTATTTTGGACATAGTGGTGAAAGAGTAAAAGGCTTGATCTTTTGTAGTGGTAAGAAAGAAGCACAAGAACTTTCTACGAAGTTCAATGAATATGGTTATTATACAACTGTATTGACTGGGGCAAATTCAGAGAAGGAGAGAGAAAAAGCAATTAATCTTCTGACGAGGGAAGTCTCCATAGATGAGATAGAAAAACATGAAAAAGATATTCGCGAGCATGTAAAAAAACATGCGGATGAAATGCCATTTCTGGATTATATTTTCACAATAGATATTTTTAATGAAGGTGTTGATATTCCTGAAATTAACCAGGTATTGATGTTAAGACCGACAGAATCACCAATTGTTTTTGTACAGCAATTGGGTCGCGGATTGCGTAAAGCAGAAGGCAAGGAGTATGTTGTTATCATTGATTTTATCGGAAATTATACAAATAACTATATGATTCCGATTGCGCTGTCTGGGGATAGAAGTTATAACAAAGATTCTATTAGAAGATATGTTTCAGAAGGAACCAGAATTATTCCGGGCGCATCAACGATTCACTTTGATGAGATTTCAAGAAAGAGGATTTTTCAATCAATTGACAGTGCAAGAACGAATGATGTGAAGTTACTAAGAGAGTCATTTGAACAATTAAAATATCGGCTGGGACGGATACCATCAATATTGGATTTTCTTAAATATGGTTCGATTGATG
>ERZ1026854.382-NODE-382-length-31030-cov-18.931558_pt1 | contig 31030 bp, 26 predicted proteins | sample MGYA00380157_ERZ1026854 | MGnify/ENA primary metagenome ERZ1026854 (study PRJEB33269, sample SAMEA4719793) | human gut metagenome | biome: human-associated habitat; feature: organic feature; material: feces | place: Cameroon | collected 2013-10 ... | reverse complement strand
CACTTTATCCACTGCTTTAGAAAATTCACACTCGGAGACCGATACCTGCCTGAGGACCTTCTGCCGCTCCGGGAGTTCGTCCGGGTTGCCAATATTTATTTCACTAACTTCCCAGTTACTGCAAACAGCCGCTTCACATTCCGTGAAGCGGCTGTTTTGGGAGTTGAGAAATTGATTTTGAAAAAGTACTATCCGTTATACTTCTTACTGTGCGTTTAATTCTCCAAGAATTTCATTTACCATTTCCTGAGTGGTCTTGACGTAATTTGCCATAGCCGCTTCTACATCTCCGCCCTTTACAACAACCTCAGCGATAACATCATTTCTGGCATCGCTGATCGTACCGCCGTAGTTGGTAATACCATCACAGGAAGCGGAGTGAGGAGCATCTACGCTGTGCTCGGAGAAGAATTCATTACATTCTTTGGTCAGGTCGGTAGCGGATTCGAAACCGTTCTCCAAGGAGCAGATCATGGAAGAAGGATCGATAGCATTCTTTTTCCACAAAGCACTGGGATCGGAAGGATTCAGACGCAGATGGAACTCGCCGTCTTTGTACTCATAGGTCTTGGCATTGTCAGTACCTTCGCCGGTGACAATGGTCTCAGCCTCGGTAGACCAATGGTAGCCTTCTGCACCGTATACCCACAGAGTCTGTACAGTACCACCATCGAACATGGTCTCGAAGACCGCATCGAAGATTGCCTGCTCTCTGGAATCATCACCGTCACCATCGTCAATGATGCAGTATACAGGAGCTTCTCTGTTCAGATAGCCGTCCATTTCAGAGATAGGAGCCAGTCTTGCCAGTCCGGAATCCACGCCGTTCTTATCCATATTATTTATCAGGTTATCATTCCAGTAACCGGACCAGTAGGTGAAAGCACCGAAGGAACCGGACTGATCGGAAGACCACCATTTTTCACGGACATCCTTGGTACCCATGGTCAGGGATTCGGGATCGATGACACCGTCTGCGTAAGCCTGTTGTAAACGAAGCAGAGCATCCTTGGTCTCCTGGGTGTTGAAACCGTCATACCATACACCATTCTCGTCATAGGTGAAGCTGGGGTATGCGTTCTGCCAGAACTGAGGCAGATAGTTGGTGTAAGGAGCCTCGGAACCGATAAAGCCTGCTGCAGCTACGCCGTAGGTATCGTTCTTGCCATTGCCATCGGGATCCTGCTCGGTGAATGCCTTTAACATTGCATAGTAGGAATCCCAGTCGGTAATATCCTCAGCCTTCATGCCGACTGCATCCAGCCATGCCTGCTTTACATAAGTGATACAGCCGCCGCCAAGACCGGTGGACATACCATACTGTCTGCCGTCGATACGGACATTCTCGTTTACTGCGGGCAGTACCATGTGGCTCTGGAATTTTGCGTTATCATAAGCATCTGTCATATCCCACAGAAGACCGGTTTTGGCATATTCGGCATACTGACCGGCATTCAGCAGAATGACATCAGGATAATCACCGCTGGCAAACAGACGGCCAACACCGTCTACATAACTGGAATGGTCTAACTGCTGGATATCCAGGCTGATGGGATGACCAAGTGCTTCACTGACAGCAGCGTCCCACTGCTCGATGAACTTGTCCTGATAAGCATCTACGGATGCATTGAAGGTACCGTCTACGACGAGGGTAACCTTGTCCAGTACATAACCGTCATCGGAAGAAGCGGTGCTTTCGGTAGCAGCAGTAGTGCTTCCGTTATCGGTGGTGGATGCTGCGGGAGTATCGGAACCCTGACTTCCGCAGGCGGTGAGTGCAGTCAGCATGGAAACTGACAGCAACAGGCTTAAGATCTTGTTTCTTTTCATTGTAATCCTCCTTGTTTTCCGAAGGAAAATCCGAGCCCCTATGGCGAGGAGAGGATTTATCCTCCTTATTTAAATACATCTCTCTATAGCAAATGGCTTCTGCCATAATGCTCATTGTAAAATAACCTCGAAGATCTGACCTCTGCCACTTGCATAGGCCTTCTGACCATCTTCGGTGAAGTCCGGCTGGGAAAATCCCAGATACAGCGTAGCAGAAGTGCCATCAAATACTCTGTTACCGGAATCGTCTACCGTAGTAAATGCCACGGCGGGAACTTCAATCCGTAATTCCCCGTCTGCTCCGGCATCCAGACGGATCCGTTCGAACGCAGCCAGCTTGTGATTGGGAACTTCGTTGGAAGAACCGTTTACATGGGCATATACCTGTAAAACATCACTTAAGTCACGATCCGTGGGATTCTGGCAATGTATTGTGATCTGTGCGGAAGGAATCTCCTTCGTGTAATCAACTTCAGTTACTTTAGCTTCTGTGATCTGTAATTCTCCGTAGGTGAGTCCGAAACCGAAAGGCTTCCAGGGGCTTCCTTCAAAATAACGGTAAGTGCGTCCGGTCATATGATAATCGGTAATGTCCGGCAGCGGTCCGTCATTATAATAGAAGGTAAGGGGCAGCTTGCCGCCGGGAGATACTTTGCCGAACAGGATGTCTGCAATGGCCCGTCCGCCTTCTCCGCCGGGATACCAGGCATGCAGTATTGCAGGCACCTGATTTTCGTAAGCGGACAGATCGATGGGGCTTCCGGCCAGATCAATCAGAATCACCGGAGTACCGGTAGCGATGACCTGTTCTACCAGATCCCTCTGGATCTTGGGAAGCAGCAGATCTGGCTTGTCTCCACTGGCAAATGCATTACCCACATCTCCCTGTTCCCCTTCCAGTGTGGAGTCGAGACCGACACATACAATGGCGAGGTCACAGGATTCTGCCAATGCCACAGCTTCGGGGATACGGTAGTTCTGGAATATCTTTCGTACGGAAGGGTCATCATAGAGCAGGCATCCCTCTGCATAATTGACATCCCAGCCGGTATCCTCGCAGATTCTTGTAATTCCTTCCACTACAGTGATGGAACGGGGCGGGGTACCGTTGTAATTGCCGACTAATGCGGCATGACTGTCGGCATTGGGACCGATGACAGCTACACGTTTTTTATCTTTTAAGGAAAGGGGCAGTGTGCCGTCATTTTTCAACAATACACAGCTTTCCACAGCAGCCTGATAAGCCAGTTCCCGATGTTCTTTACAGCCCACCACATTGTAGGGAATTTCGTCCAGGGAACTGTGATCGAAGAGTCCTAACAGGTATCTGGTGGTGAAAAGACGCTCTGCACTGCGGCGGATTTCTTCTTCGGTTACCTTTCCCTGTTTATATGCCTGTAAAATATATTCATAGGTACAGCCGCAGTTTAAATCACAACCCTTTTCCAGGGCAAGAGCGGCGGAATCCTCCGGAAATGCAGTTACATGATGTCCCTCGTGGAAATCACGGATCGCCCAGCAGTCGGAAACGTAATGTCCTTCAAAATGCCATTTGCCGCGAAGCACTTCCTCCATAAGATAGGAGTGGGCACAGCAGGGTTCCTCGTTAGTACGGTTATAAGCACCCATGACAGCTTCCACATCAGCCTGTGTCACCAGAGCTTCAAAAGCGGGAAGATAAGTTTCCCACAGATCCTTCTTCGTAGCTTTGGCGTCGAAACTGTGACGCAGAGCCTCGGGACCGGAATGCACCGCAAAATGTTTGGCACAGGCGGCAGTGGTCAGGTAACCGTCTTTTTTGGTCTGTAATCCTTCCACAAAGGCACAGCCAAGGGAAGCGGTAAGTACGGGATCTTCTCCGTAGGTCTCCTGGCCTCTTCCCCAGCGGGGATCACGGAAGATATTGATATTGGGAGACCACATGGTCACACCTTTGTACCGGGTGCGGTCTCCGAGGCGGGAATAAGCGTTATATTTTGCCCGGGCTTCCAAAGCGATGGAACCGGCGATTTTCTGTAATAATTCACGGTCAAAAGTTGCACCCAGTCCAATCGCCTGCGGATAACAGGTGGCAGTACCGGCTCTGGCAACACCATGAAGGGCTTCACTCCACCAGTCATAGGCGGGAATGCCCAGACGGGGAATCGCGGGAGACGAGTGTAACAGCTGGGAAGCAGCTTCTTCTATTGTCATTTGTGCTACCAGTGCGGTAGCTTTTTCTCTGGCTTCTGTACGATTCATAATATCTCTCACTTTTTGTTTTTTAAATTGGAACTGCTTTCATTTAAGCTTATTGTAAGTGAAAAAAGTGTGGACTGCACGACAAAAAGAAATTACATATGGGACAAAAATTGCTATTTTTAACAAAACAGGTAGAAATTCGGGACGGAATATGGTATGTAGAATACAGAGAGCTTTAAATTTTGTGCCTGCGGCCCAAAGTTTGCAGACTGTGAAAGGTATGGGGATTGGTATGAACACAGTAAAACCGTTTTATGAGAGCCGGAAAAAGGTCTATGACTGTCATGTCTGGTGGCACCCGAACTTCCCGTTTCATCTGCATAAACATATGGAATTCGTCCATGTGACGGAAGGGGAGATGGATGCCACGGTAGCTGGTGTGAATTATCATCTGATTACAGGAGACTGTCTGATGATCTACCCGAACCAGATCCATTCCTACAGTTCTGTGGGAGAGGTGGGAATGCTTCTGATCATTGCAGATATGGATTCCATCGGGGAATTTCAGGAAGAACTTACCTATTATGATATGGAGTCTCCCTGTTTTCAGAAAAGCATGCTCAGCCGTTACGGACAGATGGTACTGGACATTCTGGCAGACATTGGTCTGCATAAGGAACTGCGGCCATTTCGGCAGGACAAGGGACTTCTGATGGCACTGTTGGCGGATATGTATGAAAATATTCCAGTGATCAAAAAGGACAAGCCTTCGGATCTGAATATCACGCAGAAGCTTTTGCAATATATCAACGACAATATCACCGGGGAACTGACGGCACAGAAGGTGGCAAAAGAGTTGGGTATTAGTCCGTATTATCTGTCCCATATTTTTTCCTCCCAGTTAAATATCTCTTTTCCTTCCTATGTAGCGCAGCAGCGGATGATCCTGGCCTGCAATTTGTTGAAGGACAGCAGAAAGACGGTGACAGAGATCAGTTACGAATGCGGATTTCCTAATATGCGGACCTTCCACCGCTGTTTTCAGAAAAGGTATGAATGCACCCCTACTCAGTGGCGGGAGCGGAGTCAGAAGGGAACGGATGAAAAAATACGACACCAGCTCTGGAATCAGGAAAAAGTGGAAAGTGAAAATTCTCTGGAGTAAAATATTTCCTTTTCTCCGCCCGAGAAGTGTAGTATACTGTCTGTGGGAAAGATATAGGACAAGTGACAGCGAAAGGCGGTAAAGATATGACAGCGGAGATCATCTGTGTAGGTACCGAATTATTACTGGGGAACATTGTGAATACGAATGCAGCTTATCTGGCGGAAAAGCTGGCGGGAGCCGGACTGGACTGTTACTACCAGACAGTGGTGGGAGATAATGTGGAGAGACTGGCAGGTGTGTTGAAATGTGCCATGGAGCGTTCGGATGTGATCCTGTTATCCGGTGGACTGGGACCCACGGAGGATGATCTGACCAAGGAGACTGTGGCGGAAGTCTGTGGAAAGAATCTCTCGGTGGATGATCACAGCATGGAGCGCATTGCCGAATTTTTCGCAGTAAGAGATATTCAGCCCACGGAGAACAACTGGAAACAGGCCATGGTGCCGGAGGGAGCGAAGGTGCTGGACAATGATAATGGAACGGCGCCGGGCATTATTCTGGAGACGGACAAGAACCGTATTGTGTTGTTGCCGGGACCCCCTGCGGAACTGGTTCCCATGTTCGAACAGCAGGTGCTTCCTTATCTGGATGCACTGACTCCCGGGGTGATCTGTTCTCAGATGGTAAAGCTTTGTGGTGTGCCGGAGAGCCAGGTGGAGGATACCCTGAAGGATCTGATTGACGGACAGACCAATCCTACGATAGCTACCTATGCCAAGACGGGAGAAGTACATATCCGTGTCACCGCTTCCGGGGAAGATACCAAGGCAGCCGGAAAAGCCATTAAACCTGTGGTGAAGGAACTGAAATCCCGTTTCGGAGCGGATATTTACAGTACCAAGGCGGAGACTACCCTGGAGATGGCGGTAGCAGATCTGCTGATGGCCAATGATCTGACGGTGACAACCGCAGAATCCTGTACCGGCGGCATGATCGCGGCAAGGATCATCAATGTCCCCGGGGTATCGGAGTGCTACAAGGCCGGACTGGTGACCTATTCCAATAAGGCAAAAAGGAAATTCCTGGGAGTGCGTAAGAGCACGCTGGACAAATACGGTGCCGTCAGCAGCAAGACTGCCTCAGAGATGGCAAAAGGAGCCGCACTGTTAATGAAATCGGATGTGGCTGTGGCAGTGACCGGAATTGCGGGACCGGACGGCGGAACCGAGGAAAAGCCGGTAGGACTGGTATATATCGGATGCAGCGTAAAGGGAGAAGTTACGGTGAAAGAGTATCATTTCTCCGGAACCCGCAGCCAGATCAGAGAGGCAACTACCTCTGCAGCACTGATTCTTATGCGCAGCTGTATTCTGAAATACTTCAGTAAAGTTACTTTTGGTAAAAAGTAACAAAAATATAATTTGTAAGATACCCTCAAAATGAAAGGGTTAAAAATTGTAGATAGTGCCGAAAACACAGAAAATGTATCATGTGTCCTTGCGATAAGTCAGGAAGTGTGATACATTTTTTGTGATGTCAGGGTCGAAAGCTTAAAAGCTGTTCATACGTGGATGATGAGGATTTTGCCCCTGAAACTTGCAGAACATATCTTTTTATCTCTGATTATCGACAATTCAGGCATTCGCTAAAATTTCAGACGATCATCGGAACGAAAAAATAAGGGGGAATGCTTATGAGGGAGCTTTAATGTACACAAAATATGTATAATAAAAATAGACATTGACAAACACGAACAAATGTTTTATCCTAAATAAAAAGCAGAACATTTGTTCCTTGAACAAAAAGGAGATTGACATGGAAAAAGACGATAAGCTTAAAGCATTGGATGCGGCGCTGAGCCAGATCGAGAAGCAGTACGGAAAGGGCGCGGTAATGAAGCTGGGAGATCCCACGGCACAGATGAATGTGGAGACCATCCCCACCGGTTCTTTAAGTTTGGATATAGCGTTAGGACTGGGCGGTATTCCCAAGGGAAGAATCATTGAGATCTACGGACCGGAATCCAGTGGTAAGACCACCGTTACTTTACATATGATCGCAGAAGTACAGAAAAGAGGCGGTATTGCCGGATTCATCGATGCGGAGCATGCTCTGGATCCTGTCTATGCGAAGAACATCGGCGTAGATATTGACAACCTGTACATTTCCCAGCCGGATAACGGTGAACAGGCACTGGAGATCACGGAGACCATGGTACGCTCCGGAGCCATTGACATTATCGTAGTGGACTCCGTAGCCGCACTGGTACCCAAGGCCGAGATTGACGGTGATATGGGAGACAGCCATGTGGGTTTACAGGCACGACTGATGTCCCAGGCGCTGCGCAAGCTGACCGCTGTGATCAGCAAGTCCAACTGTACGGTTATCTTTATCAACCAGCTGCGTGAGAAGGTAGGTGTAATGTTCGGTAATCCTGAGACCACTACCGGCGGACGTGCGCTGAAGTTCTATTCTTCTGTACGACTGGATGTCAGAAGGATCGAAGCTCTGAAGCAGGGCGGTGAAGTGATCGGTAACCGTACCCGTGTCAAAGTCGTTAAGAATAAGATTGCACCTCCTTTCAAGGAAGCAGAGTTCGATATCATGTTCGGTGAAGGTATTTCCATGGTAGGAGATATTCTGGACCTGGCAGCCAGCTGTGACGTTGTGGCAAAGTCCGGTGCCTGGTATGCCTACGAGGGCAACAAGATCGGACAAGGCCGTGAGAATGCCAAGCAGTATTTAAAAGACAATCCTGCCATCTGCGATGAGATTGCCGAGAAGGTCAGAGAGCATTACGGTCTAAAGGCAGATGTCACTGCCGCAGCAGAGAAGGAAGAGTAGATCCATGCTGGTAACACAGGTTACGGAACTTTCCAAATCGAGAAGCAAAGTATATATTGATCAGGAATTCGCCTTTGTATTGTACAAAGGCGAATTGCGTCTTTACCATATAAAGGAAGGACAGCAATTAAGCGAGGAAGACTATCGGACTATCATGCAGGAGGTACTTCCCAAGCGGGCGAAGCTTCGTGCCATGAACCTGTTGCAGGGAAGAGAATATACCACGGCACAGCTGCGGACAAAATTACAGCAGGGCTTTTATCCGGCGGAGATTATAGAGCAGGCTATCGCTTATGTGGCGGGCTTTCATTATATCGATGATCTGCGATATGCCGTGGATTATATTACTTATCACGAGGACAGCCGCAGCAGGCGGCGGATCGAACAGGATCTGCAGGGCAAGGGAATCCCGGCAGCTACCATGGAAGAGGCCTGGCAGGTCTGGCGGGAGAACGGTGGGGAGCAGGACGAACAGCGTATGATCCGGGAACTGCTTCATAAGAAGCATTATGATCCGGAAGCAGAGACAGACTGGAAGGAACGCCAGAAGATCTACGCATTTCTGGTCAGAAAGGGATTCTCCGCAGAAGCTATCCGCAAGGCCATCGGTGGCATGCATAGCGATGATTTCTGAGAATACCGGACGACGCATAAACAGCAAGAAATAATGCACAAAGATTGTTTTGATATAGGAACTATTTTTGGACTAATTGCGACTTGTACTTGACATGGGTGTAATTTCAGTTTACACTAATACTGTTGTGAATTGCTTGTTAGAATGTACATAAATTGCATTCTATTATGAACGATAATTTGTATTATCGGAGCAAAATGTACAATGAAAATTTCATAAGGAGGTGCTCCTGTAGTGGACACTAATATTGTAATAGTATTAGTGGTTTCTGTTATTGCCATTATAGCTGCAGTGCTGATCACAGCAAAGGTTACCACGAACCGTCTGAAGAAGAACGCGGAGGGAACCATCGGCAACGCAGAGGAGAAGGCAAGAGAGATTATTGATGAAGCTCTGAAGACTGCAGAGAACAAAAAGCGCGAATCACTCCTGGAAGTCAAGGAAGAGTCCATTCGTACCAAGAATGAACTGGACAAAGAAATCAAGGAACGCAGAGCGGAAGCTCAGCGGTATGAGCGCAGAGTTCAGCAGAAGGAAGAGAACATCGATAAGAAAGCAGATGCCATCGAGAAGCGCGAGGCAAGTTTAGCATCCAGAGAAGAATCCCTCAATCGCATGAAGGAAGAAGTCTCCAGACTGAATGAGCAGCGTGTGCAGGAACTGGAACGAATTTCAGGATTAACCTCTGAACAAGCAAAAGACTACTTATTGAAAATTGTTGAAGATGAAGTGAAACATGAATCGGCCGTGATGATCAAGGAAATGGAGAGTCGGGCCAAAGAAGAAGCAGACAAAAAGGCAAAGGAATATGTGGTTAACGCTATACAGAGATGTGCAGCAGACCATGTCTCTGAGACTACAATTTCCGTTGTACAGTTACCGAATGACGAAATGAAGGGACGTATCATCGGACGTGAGGGACGTAACATCCGTACCCTTGAGACCATGACAGGTGTAGACCTGATCATAGATGATACACCGGAAGCAGTAATCCTGTCCGGATTTGATCCGATTCGTCGTGAGGTAGCGAGAATTGCGCTGGAGAAGCTGATCGTGGACGGACGTATCCATCCGGCCAGAATCGAAGAGATGGTAGAGAAGGCGCAGAAGGAAGTCGAAGTAATGATCAAGGAAGAGGGAGAAGCCGCAACTCTGGAGGTTGGTGTACATGGCATTCATCCCGAACTGGTAAGATTACTCGGTAAGATGAAATTCCGTACCAGCTATGGTCAGAACGCATTAAAGCATTCCATCGAGGTTGCACAGTTGTCAGGTCTTCTGGCAGCGGAGCTGGGACTGGATGTGAGACTTGCCAAGAGAGCGGGACTGCTGCATGATATCGGTAAGGCAGTAGACCACGAGATGGAAGGTTCCCATATTCAGCTGGGTGCTGAACTGTGTCGGAAATATAAAGAGAACGCTACGGTTATCAATGCCGTGGAATCTCACCATGGCGATGTAGAGCCTACTTCCCTGATTGCATGTATTGTACAAGCTGCTGATACAATATCCGCTGCAAGACCGGGAGCTAGAAGGGAAACACTGGAAACCTATACTAGCAGATTAAGACAGTTAGAAGATATCACAAACAATTTCAAAGGTGTAGATAAATCTTTTGCTATTCAGGCAGGTCGTGAAGTTCGTGTTATGGTAGTGCCCGAGCAGATTTCAGATGCCGATATGGTATTGTTGGCAAGAGATATTTCCAAGCAGATCGAAGCTGAATTGGAATATCCCGGACAGATCAAGGTAAATGTGATCCGTGAGAGCCGCGTAATTGATTACGCCAAATAACTGACCAGTCAGAAATGACAATTTCATACGAAGTAAGAAAAGCTGTTGTGCTGTTAAAGCGCAGCAGCTTTTTTGATAAAATTTTCGAAAAAAGGTATTGTACAAAGAACTTTCTTATAGTATGATATTCGAAGTGTATGATTGTATACGATTATCCAACGTTCACAGAAGAAAGCGTATTCCCTATGGGAAAAAACGAGAAAGGTATGGTACGAAATGAAAGCATATCAGGAATTATCTAAGGAAGAACTTTTAACATTGAAGGCAGAGCTGAACGCTGCATATGAAGATGCAAAAGGCAAAGGCCTGAAACTGGATATGTCCAGAGGAAAACCGGCAGTTAACCAGCTGGATATGACAATGGATTATCTGGATGTTGTAAATTCTCAGAGCGCTATGAAGGCTGAGGATGGAATGGATGTTCGAAATTATGGTGGCCTAGACGGTATTCCTGAGGCAAAGAAACTGATTGCTGACATTCTGGAAGTGAAGCCGGAAAATGTGATCGTTTGTGGCAATGCCAGCCTGAACATCATGTATGATACTGTATCCCGGGCTATGACTCACGGACTTTTGGGCAATACCCCCTGGTGCAAGCTGGATCATGTAAAGTTCCTGTGTCCCGTACCCGGATATGACAGACATTTTGGAATCACAGAGCATTTCGGAATCGAAATGATCAATGTGCCCATGACACCCGAAGGACCGGATATGGATCTGGTAGAGAAACTGGTGTCTGAAGATCCCGCTATCAAGGGTATCTGGTGCGTACCCAAATACTCCAACCCTCAGGGATATTCCTACTCCGATGAGACCGTAAGACGTTTCGCTGCACTTACGCCGGCTGCACCGGATTTCCGTATTTTCTGGGATAATGCTTATGCAATCCATCATTTATATGATGACAGACAGGATCAGCTGTTAGAGATCCTTTCCGAGTGTGAAAAGGCAGGACATCCGGACATGGTATTCGAGTTCTGCTCCACCTCCAAGGTAACCTTCGCAGGAGCCGGCATTGCTGCTATTGCATCTTCCAAGGCAAACCTGGATGATATGCGCAAGTCCATGACGATCCAGACGATTGGTTATGATAAGATCAACCAGTTACGTCATGTACGTTATTTTAAAGATGTAAATGGCGTACGTGAACATATGAAGAAGCACGCAGCTCTTATGAGACCTAAATTCGAGGCAGTATTACAGGTACTGGAAGATGAACTGGGAGGTCTGGGTATCGCTACCTGGACAAAGCCCAACGGCGGTTACTTTATTTCTTTTGATGCCATGGAAGGCTGCGCCAAAGCCATTGTGGCAAAGTGTAAGGAAGCAGGCGTCACTCTGACCGGAGCAGGTGCTACTTTCCCCTACAAGAAGGATCCCAAGGACTCCAATATCCGTATTGCGCCTTCCTTCCCCACACCGGAGGAGATGGCAATGGCTACGGATCTGTTCGTACTCTGCGTCAAGATGGTGAGCGTAGATAAATTACTGGAAAGCAAGTAAGTATTCGATTTGGATGAGAAGGGATGATAAGTCATGGAAGAATTCAAGCGTATCAGCCGTGATCTGGTAGCAAAGGGTGCTATTATCGACTATTATCAGGATACCATGCAGATTCCCAACGGTAATATAGCAAAATGGGATCTGATCGACCATAAAGGGGCGGCTGCAGTAGTAGCCGTGAGAGAAGACGGTAAGCTTCTGATGGTGCGTCAGTACCGCAATGCCCTGGAGCGTGAGACTCTGGAGATTCCGGCAGGCGGACTGAACGGGAGAGGAGAGCCCACGGATCAGGCAGCTATGCGGGAATTGCAGGAAGAGACCGGGTATCATACCGACCATGTGGAACTGTTGACCTCTATTTATACCACAGTGGCATTCTGCAATGAGAAGATCGATATTTATCTGGCCAGAGGACTGAAAGACAGAGGAAACCAGCATCTGGATGAAGATGAATTCATCAATGTAGAGGCTTATTCCGTAGAAGAATTAAAGCAGATGATCTACGACTGCAGGATCCAGGATGCCAAGACGATCTGCGGCATTTTAACTTACGCGTCCAAATACCTGAGTGAGTAATTCCGTTACAGACAAAAGCAACCACGACCGGCTGCTACATAATGATTTTAGGAAAGCCCATCCAGACAGGCAGTACCTGTCCGGATGGGCTTTTTCTTTTCTGAAAGACGAATAAGAAAGCATGATTTTCCATGTTGTCCGCATATATTACTAACAACGCCTGACGGGAGACGAGAATATATGAAATGGAACAGATCCATGTTGCCTGCGGGAAAACTCCCGCTGCACTTTTTGTTTTTGACGGGATTTGTGGTGGGATTGTTTGCGGTGTATTTCGGACGGGGAATTCTGTTAAACCGTGCGGGAATGCTGGATGAGGACACGTTATATCGCATGAAATATATGACCGTGGACAGCAGTATCCTGTTCTGGTACGTGCTGTGCAAAAGATGTCGGAATTTTCTGGTGCTTATTATCATGGCAACAACTTATCTGGGATGGATTTTCTGCGGAGGAGTCACCGTAAAATACGGATTCTCTGTGGGCTTTTTTCTGAGTACGGCAGTGTTTAGGTATGGAATCAAGGGGATCCTACTGGGGATCGTGAGCATCTTTCCCCATTATCTGTGTTACCTGCCGGCTATGATCCTGTTACTCAGATGGTGTGAAGATATGCACCGGAGTATTTATTTTTACCATAACACAACCGGGCAGGGAAAAAAATCCCTGCCCGGCAGATTGGGAAAACTGGCGCTCATATGGATCGCACTGGTTTTCGGATGTTTATTGGAATGTTTTGTGAATCCTGCGTTATTAAAAGGATTCCTGCAGTTTTTTTGAAACTGTTTTAACTATTCAGCACCCCATTTGCAAAATCGTTCTTTTTATTCGTACTCAGCAATATCGTAGATCAGACGCTCACTGTCTTCCCAGCCCAGACAGGGATCGGTGATGGACTTGCCGTAGCAGCCGGCACCCACCTTCTGGTTGCCTTCCTCGATGTAGCTCTCGATCATGACGCCCTTGACCAGCTTGTGCAGATCGGGGCTGAGTTTACGGCTGTGCATGACTTCCTTGGTGATACGGATCTGCTCCTTGAACTGCTTGTTGGAGTTGGAATGGTTCGCATCGATCACGCAGGCAGGATTCTTCAGATCCATTTTTTCATACATATCCCACAGACGGATCAGATCCTCGTAATGGTAGTTGGGGATATTGGCACCGTGCTTGTTGGTAGCACCGCGCAGTACGGTGTGTGCCAGATCGTTGCCGTGGGTATTCACCTCCCATCCGGTATAGATGAAGGAGTGGGGGTGCTGTGCCGCATATACGGAGTTCAGCATTACGGAGAAATCTCCGCTGGTAGGATTCTTCATACCGGCAGCTACATCGAAGCCGCTGACGGTCAGACGATGCTGCTGATCCTCTACGGAACGGGCACCGATGGCCACATAGGAGAGGATATCGGATACATAACCCCAGTTCTCCGGGTATAACATTTCATCTGCGGCAGTGAGACCGGTCTCTTTGATGGCGCGGATGTGCATTTTACGCATGGCCATCAGACCTGCCAGGAAATCCGGTTTCTTCTCGGGATCGGGCTGGCTGGTGATACCCTTGTAGCCTTCGCCGGTGGTGCGGGGCTTGTTGGTGTAGATTCTGGGCACCAGGATCAGCTTGTCCTTAACTTTCTCATTCACTTTGGCAAGACGATTGACGTAATCACATACGGAATCTTCGTTATCAGCGGAGCAGGGGCCGATAATCACCAGAAACTTATTGCTTTTGCCGGTGAGGACGTCACGGATTTCAGCATCTCTTTCTTCTTTGATCCTGGATAATTCTGCCGGAAGGGGCAGTTCCTTGCGGATCTCCGCCGGAGTGGGCAGTTTTTTGATAAATTCGAAACTCATGGTATTCCATCGTGCGCAGGGCACGTCCTTTCTGCTAAATGTCATTGCTCATTATAGCCCAGATCGTGCAAGGATGCAAGAGAATTTAGCGATTTAAAGCGAAAAAGAGAAAAGGAACGGATAAATTGCTGTGCTAAAGCGTTAATTTGGAAAATTATATTGACAGGTATACGGGTTTGCCATAAAGTAAAAATGTATCTGAAATGTTACAAAAAAAGTACGAGAGAGGGCAAAATTATGTACGGAACAATTTGGGCATTGCTGCCGCCTGTGGTGGCAATCGTATTGGCACTGATCACAAAAGAAGTATATTCGTCACTGTTTATCGGCATTGTTACGGGAGCTTTGATTTATACCGGATTTTCTCCTATTGCAACGCTGGATACGGTGATCAACGAAGGATTTATCAATTCCGTGGCGGATGCATGGAATATCGGTATCTTCATGTTCCTGATCCTGTTGGGTACCATGGTAGCACTGATGAACAAGGCAGGAGGCTCTGCAGCTTTCGGCGAATGGGCGAAAAAGCATGTAAAGACCAGAGCGGGAGCACTGCTTTCCACCTTTTTATTAGGTGTTCTGATTTTCGTGGATGACTATTTTAACTGTCTGACTGTAGGCTCTGTTATGATGCCGGTAACAGACGGACATAAGATTTCCCGAGCAAAGCTGGCATACATTATTGATGCCACCGCAGCACCCATCTGTATGATCGCACCGATCTCTTCCTGGGCGGCCGCAGTATCCGGTATGGTGGATGAAGGTGTTTATTCCGGTATTGAACTGTTCGTAAGAGCTATTCCTTATAACTATTATTCTCTGCTGACCATCGTATTCGTCGTCGGTATGGCGCTGATGGGCTTCGACTACGGCCCCATGGCAAAGCATGAGCGCAATGCCAGAGAAAAGGGTGACCTGTTCACCGAGGGAGAGCGCGTGGCCAATGCAGACAATGCACCCAAAGGCTCTTCCAGAGGTAAGGTTTATGACCTGTTGATTCCCGTTATTGTATTGATCGTCTGCTGTGTCATCGGCATGATCTATGTCGGCGGCTTCTTTGAAGGCGTGGGCTTTATCGATGCATTCAGCGCAACGGATGCTTCCGTGGGACTTCCCTGGGGATCTTTGATCGCATTATTATTTGCCATTGTATACTATATGTGCAGAAGACTGGTATCCTTCAAGGAGGCCATGAACTGTCTGACCCAGGGCTTCATTGCCATGGTTCCTGCCATGCTGATCCTGACCTTTGCCGTTACTCTGAAGACCATGACCGGACTGTTAGGTGCGGATGTCTATGTGGCAGGCCTGATGCAGGGAGCATCAGCAGGGCTTACCAATATGCTTCCGGCCATCATTTTCCTGGTAGCATGTTTCTTAGCCTTTGCTTCCGGTACCAGCTGGGGAACCTTCGGTATTCTGATCCCTATCGTTACCGGCGTATTTACCGATCCCACGACCGGAGCTATCGTACCCGGAGCCGAGCATCTGATCATCATCGGTGTGTCTGCATGTCTGGCAGGTGCTGTTATGGGTGACCATTGTTCCCCCATCTCCGATACGACCATTATGGCTTCTGCGGGAGCACAGTGTAATCATATCAACCATGTATCCACCCAGGTACCTTATGTACTGACCGTGGCGGCAATCTCTTTTGTGACTTATATCATTGCCGGTTTTGTACAGAATGTGGTGATCTGTCTGGTGATCGGTATTCTGCTGACACTGGCTACTCTGGTGGTTCTGAAACGTGTCTTCGGTGAGAAGGCTGTCGTACGGAAATAACGTAAGCGCAGGAATGCGACTGTGAGAAAGGAAATAGATAGAAATTATGAAATACGACTATCTGGTGGTCGGCTCCGGATTGTACGGAGCGGTGTTCGCAAGAGAAGCGGTTGACAGAGGGAAAAAGGTTCTGGTCATCGATAAACGCCCTAATGTGGCGGGAAACATTTATACGGAAACCGTGGAAGGAATTCATGTCCACAAATACGGTGCCCATATTTTTCATACCAATGATACAAAGGTGTGGAAATACATTACGCGATTTGCGGAGTTCAACCGTTTCACCAATTCTCCGGTGGCCAATTATCACGGAGAGTTGTACTCACTGCCTTTTAACATGTACACTTTTAATAAAATGTGGGGTGTGGTGACTCCCGAAGAAGCTGCGGCCAAGATTGAAGAGCAGCGGCAAGCTGCCGGGATCACGGAACCGAAAAATCTGGAGGAACAGGCCATCTCTCTGGTGGGTAAGGATATTTTTGAAAAACTGGTAAAGGGCTACACTGAGAAGCAGTGGGGACGTGACTGTAAAGATCTTCCGGCCTTCATTATCAAGCGTCTGCCGGTGCGTCTGACTTTTGACAACAACTATTTCAATGCGTTGTATCAGGGCATTCCCATTGGCGGTTACACGAAGCTGGTGGAACATCTGTTAGAGGGCATTGCGGTACGCCTGAACACAGATTATCTGGAGCAGAAAGAGGAACTGGATAAACTGGCAGAGACTGTTGTCTATACCGGCCCCATCGATGCCTATTTCGGCTACTCTCTGGGAGCACTGGAATATCGTTCCGTCAGGTTCGAGACAGAGGTGCTGGATATTCCCAACTTCCAGGGAAATGCTGCGGTGAATTACACGGATCGTGAGACTCCCTGGACCCGGATCATCGAGCACAAATGGTTCGAGTTTGGCAAGGACGAACAGGGACAGGATCTCCCGAAGACGGTCATCAGCAGAGAGTACAGTTCCGAATGGAAGCCGGGAGATGAGCCTTATTATCCGGTCAATGATGAAAAGAACGGCGCTTTGTATGCAGAGTATAAAAGGCTGGCAGATACGGAAAAGAACGTGATCTTCGGCGGAAGACTGGCGGAATACCGCTACTATGATATGGATGCGGTCATTGCCTCGGCATTGAAGAAGAGCGAAGAAGTATTGTAATGTAACAGATCATAAATGAGGGCAAAAGAAATGCAGTGGCGTGGGTAACGTCACTGCATTTTTTATAGCTGCGCCATCGGCGCACGTTTTGAAACAACCTTTAGCCAATCTGCGGTTTTGCTTTTCTCTTATTGCGGAACTCTCTGACAGCGATCAGCAGATCATAACGATATACCAGTGTGTACATCACAGCCGCCATGACGAAAGCAGTAAGCACATCAAATACGGAATGCTGTTTGATGAACATGGTTGCCATAATAATGGAGACAGCCAGGATCAGGGAACCGATGCGGATGCCCTTTTTCTTCTCAAAGCATTTGCTGCGGATAATGGCAAAGTGTGCACCCAGAGAATTATATACATGAATGCTGGGCCACAGGTTGGTAGGAGTGTCTGTCCGATACAGAGAGGCTACCATACGGGTGAAGATATTGTCTCTCGGCATAACAGCGGGACGAAGGTGCTGTCCGTTGGGCCACAGGGTAGATACGATCAGGAAAATCGTCATGCCCGTGAAGAGGAAGATACAGGTGCGGTAATAATCCTCTTTGTTCTTGAAAAAGAAATAAATGACCACAGCCGATACATAGGCAAACCACAAAAAGTAAGGGATGACGAACACTTCACAAAAAGGAATATAATCATCCGCTGCCATATGTATGATCCGGTAATGTCCGGTAGTATTTTTCTCCAGCCAGACGAACCAGGTCATGTAAATAATGCCATATACAATAAGAGGAATGGCATGTTTATATTTCAAATAGAAGATCCGTAATTTTTCCATAAAAACCTCATTTCTCTAAAAACCTATGTTCCAAAATCAATTTTAGTATAACTATCGGAACAAAAAAATCAAGGCTTTTTTGGAATACTTAAGCATTCTTAAGAAAATCTTTAGAGGGTGTTAAATCTGTTTAAGGTGTGATCATCCGGATGGCACCGGGGAGACATTCCACCCGGAAACCGCGGCTCTTTCTCGTCACTTCTCCGTCTGTATGCACCCACAGAGGAGCGGAAGCTGTTATGGACATCTGTGTGGCGGTATGGGCATTGATGCCTTTGACAAAATAATGTTTGCCGAAAAAGGCAGTGGGCAGGGCCAGCAGAACCAATCCCTTGGAAATATTGCCTACGGAACAGAGATCCAATACCCCGTCATGATCGACAGCGGGAGGGCAGAACATGAAACCGCCGCCCTCGTAACGGTGACTCATACAGGTCACGAACAGAAAACGGGGGAGTTCTACGGATTCCTTTTTGTCATGTACCTTGTCCTCCAGTGTCAGCGTGCAGGAGACCTTGCGGGCAGTGATCAGCTGTTTTAAGGCGATACCCAGATAGGTCAGCTTTCCTAAGCCGATCCGGTTCATGGTATCCTTGATCCGGGAACTCATGGCTTCCGCACAGACGGCGGCATCAAAGCCGATCCCGCAGCTGACGGCAAAAAGCCTGGATTCTTCCGGCTGGTCTTCGTCCAGATAGGTCAGTCTCCCCAGATCCATGGCTCTGGGAGTATTATTATGAAGGATCAGATTGAGAGCAGCCTTTGGATCCTTGGAAATTCCCAGATCCCGGGCCAGATCATTGCTGGAGCCGGTGGGAATGTAGCCGAGGATGACTTTGGAAGGATCTGCAATGCCCTGAAGGGCCTCGTTTACCGTGCCGTCACCACCCAGAACGATGAGCGTTAAGTCAGGCTCTGCAGCATGCTCTGCGGTGATCTGTGCGGCCAGCTGTCGGACTTCTCCGGCTTTCCCGGAAAAATAGGCCTGATATTCGGTATTGCCTGCTTTCAGAGCCGGCTCCACCTGTTCGGCCCAGATCTTTGCCCCTCTTCCGGAGCGGGAGGCGGGATTGATAATAATATGATACATGAGGATTCCTCATCTTTCGTAAAGTTGTAACTATTCTGAATAGTTATGTTAAGATTTATTCTAACACATGGCACAGTTTCTGCCAACATTGTTCATTTTCCATCTTTGCAATTAAAAAGTTCTATGCTATACTTAGTCCTAAGTTTATCACATTAACGTGATAGTGACATAAGGAGGAATGAGGCATGTATTCATTGGATGAAGTAAAAAAAGTAGATCCCGAAGTGGCACAGGCCATTATTGACGAGGAGAATCGTCAGAACAGTCATATCGAGCTGATCGCATCTGAAAACTGGGTAAGTAAGGCTGTTATGGCAGCTATGGGAAGTCCCCTGACCAATAAATATGCGGAAGGATATCCCGGCAAGAGATATTACGGTGGTTGTGAGTGCGTGGATGTCATCGAGAATCTGGCGATCGAACGTGCCAAGAAGCTGTTTGGATGTGATTATGCCAATGTACAGCCCCATTCCGGAGCACAGGCAAATATGGCAGTGCAGTTCGCTGTGCTGAAGCCCGGCGATACCATTATGGGTATGAATCTGGATCACGGCGGACATCTGACCCATGGTTCACCCGTCAATATGTCCGGTAAATATTTCCATGTAGTACCTTACGGCGTGGATGACAACGGTTTCCTGGATTATGACAGAATGAGAGAGCTGGCGCTGGAATGCAGACCCAAGATGATCATTGCAGGTGCTTCTGCATATGCACGTACCATTGATTTCAAAAAGTTCCGTGAAGTAGCGGATGAAGTCGGTGCGGTACTGATGGTAGATATGGCACATATCGCAGGCCTTGTGGCAGCAGGCCTTCATCCCAGTCCCATTCCCTATGCGGATGTAGTGACCACCACCACCCACAAGACACTGCGCGGACCCAGAGGCGGTATGATCCTCTGCAACAAGGAAGCCAACGAGAAATTCAATTTTAATAAAGCTATTTTCCCCGGCATTCAGGGCGGCCCGCTGATGCATGTCATCGCAGCCAAGGCTGTCTGCTTCGAGGAAGCATTAAGCGACGACTTTAAGGTATATCAGAAGAACATTGTGGACAACGCACAGGCATTGTGCAAGGGCCTGATGAGCCGTGACATCAAGATTGTCTCCGGCGGTACCGACAATCATCTGATGCTGGTAGACCTGACCCCTTACGGTCTGACCGGTAAGGCAGTGGAGAAGCTGTTGGATGCAGCTCATATCACCGCCAACAAGAACACCATCCCCAACGATCCCCAGTCTCCGTTCGTGACCAGTGGTATCCGTCTGGGAACCCCTGCGGTAACTTCCAGAGGTCTGAACACCGAGGATATGGATCAGGTGGCAGAGGCCATTGCCATGGTCATCAAGGGCGGCGAGGAACAGGTTCCCGCAGCCAGAGCCATCATTCAGAAATTAACAGACAAATATCCTCTGATCTAGGCAGAAGCTGTTTGCAAAGGTCAGCCCGTACATGTAAATGTGCAGGCTGGCCTTTATTTATGTTGGAGTTGAGTTTATACAGTCGTCGTGTTAAAATGTTGGACGGAATACAAAAGAACAGCAGTATAGAGGGAACAGATGAAAAAAGAGAAATGGAAAACCTTTGTGACGGACAGGTGGAAGGTGGCAGCGCCGGGACTGCTGGCAGCTTTTGCCGGTTCGTTACGGCAGCGGAACTGGTGGTTTTGCTTACTTTATATGTGCAGGGCAATTTTCTGGTGAATCATATGCCGCCTTTCGACGGCACGGAAATCGTATGGGAGGACTACCGGGGAGAAAATATAAAGACAGCGGTAGTGTGTATTCTCATAGCGGCAGCGGTCGTGACCGTGGCAAAGCTGCTTGGTGCAAAGAGATTTCAGGGAATCTGTATGGCTGTGAGTGCGGGACTTTCGGGAATCCTCATAATAACGCTTGTGACGATGACTGTGACCACAGGGGCTTACCGGGAGAGAACCACTTATTATGCACTGGAGAACGGACAGTACCGTCTGTCACAGGATCAGAATTTCCTGGTATTGCTGTTGGATGCGGTGGATGCGAAGACTTTTGAAGAAGTGATGGATTCGGATCCGGCCTATACAGAGACATTTGCTGATTTTACTTATTATCCGGATATGGTGGGAGCATATCCCTGGACGGCGTTTTCTGTTCCGTATATCTTATCGGGCAAATGGTATGAAGGAGAAGAATATTATCTGGATTACGCGGCGGCAGCTGTGGATGAATCCGGATTGTTCCGGGAACTGTCTGAGAGAGATTATGACATCGCATTGTATGAGTCTGATCCGTGGGTGACTTCGTATACCTATCAGTTTTCCAATATGGTGGAACTGCAGCATGAGGCGTATGTCTGGAAGTATTTCAGGCGGGCAATCTGCAAGCTGGGCGGCATCCGCTACGCACCGTTTTTCCTGAAGGAATACTGTTATCGGGCCATTGTACAGACGCAGGGGCAGCACAATGCCTTTGTGGACGAGAGCAATCCTCTGTATATCTGGGATCTCAAAGAATTTGCCACACATATGCAGGAAGAAAAGGTGACGTATCAGGAGGGAAAGTGTTTCCGGTATTATCATTTGCAGGGAGGACATGTTCCTTTCCTGTATGATGCGGATCTGAATGTGACAGGAGATTCTTCGTATACGGAGACACTGGAGGCAAATATCAGGGTGATCGGTCAGTTCCTTGAGAAGCTGAAACAGTCAGACCTGTATGACAATTCAGTTATTATCGTTATGGCGGATCATGGCTTTGATCCTCAGAATGAGGTTTCGGCATATGACAGACAGAATCCTCTGTTCCTGGTAAAAGGTGTGGGAGAGAGCCATCCGTTACAGACATCGCTTGTTCCGGCAGCTTACGAGGATCTTCAGGATGCATATGTGAGACTGATGGACGGAGCGGCGGGAGATGCGATTTTCCCATATCAGGAGGGAGAAAAAAGAGAACGCCGGTACATTTTTTATGAGAATACAGAACACGTCATGTATGAATGGTTACAGACGGGACCGGCATGGGATTTTAACGCATATCGGGAGACGGGGAACAAATATCCCCGCAAGAATTAGAGACAACCCCTGTTTTGAACTTTTTGGAATTTACAGCAAAAGGTTAAAAATGGGGGTTGTCTTTCATACTTTACTGTGCTAGAATATCCCTCAGTGAAAAACAAGTGTCCGTACTACAGATACGAACCGGAAGAAAGGATAACATATGGGAGAAACGACCAAGTATTTTGTGGTGAAGCAGAAGGCAATCCCCGAAGTACTGTTAAAGGTAGTGGAAGCAAAGCGGCTTCTGGAGTCAGAGAAGGTTCTGACCATACAGGAAGCGGTTGATGCGGTAGGTATCAGCCGCAGTTCTTTTTATAAGTACAAAGATGATATTTTTCCCTTTCATGACAATTCCCAGGGAACGACCATCACTCTTACCTTTCAGATGGATGATGAACCGGGTATATTGTCGGATGTGCTGAAGATCATCGCAGAGTACCGGGCCAATATCCTGACGATCCATCAGAGTATTCCCATCAACGGAATCGCTTCTCTGACATTGAGTATTCAGGTATTGCAGACCACGGGGGACATTTCCCGGATGATTGAGCAGCTGGAGGGACAGCCCAGTGTACATCATGTAAAAATACTGGCAAAAGAATAAAATTTTTCACACGCAAATTTGTGCCTGTGCAAGGTACTAAAATACCTGAAAGTTTGCAGGCTATGAGAAAGGCAAGGGTTATGATATGATCAACGTTGCAGTATTAGGCTACGGCACCGTGGGCAGCGGTGTGGTGGAAGTTATCGAGAAAAACAAGGACATGGTGAACAAGAAGTCCGCACAGGAACTGGAGGTAAAATACATCCTGGATCTGAGAGATTTCCCCGGAGATCCTTACGGGGACAAAGTCATTCATGATTTCAATACGATCTTACATGACGACAGTGTGACCATTGTCTGTGAGACCATGGGCGGTGTCGGAGCCGCTTATCAGTTCACGAAGCAGGCTCTGGAACGGGGCAAGAGCGTCTGCACCTCCAACAAGGAGCTGGTAGCCAAGCACGGTCCCGAACTGCTGCAGATTGCCAGAGAACATAATTGTAACTATCTGTTCGAAGCCAGTGTGGGCGGCGGTATTCCCATTATCCGTCCGTTGAATTATTCCCTGACAGCAGAGAAGATCGAGGCTATCAACGGTATCTTAAACGGTACTACGAATTATATCTTAAGTAAAATGGAAAAAGAGGGTGCGGACTTTGCTGTGGTTCTGAAGGAAGCGCAGGACAAAGGCTATGCGGAGCGCAATCCGGAAGCGGATGTGGAAGGTCATGATGCCTGCCGTAAGATTGCAATTCTGTCTTCCCTGATGTTCAGTAAAAATGTGGATTCCGAGAAGGTTCCCACCGAAGGTATCACTAAGATCACAGCAGCGGATTTCGAATATGCCAATGCCACAGATCATACCATCAAGCTATTGGGCAGAAGCAGGGCCATTGATGATAATACCGCAGAGGTTATGGTAGCACCGTTTTTACTTTCCAAAGAACATCCGCTTGCCATGGTACATGGTGTATTCAATGCTGTATTTGTCACCGGTAACATGCTGGGAGATTCCATGTATTACGGACGGGGCGCAGGTAAGCTTCCCACCGCCAGCGCGGTAGTATCGGATGTCATCGACTGTGCAAGACATCAGGGCAAGGTGATCATGTGCTTCTGGGACAAAGAGGAAGTAAAGCTGGCAGACATCGGCGAGGCCGAGAGAAGTTTCTTCATCCGGGCAAAGGCCGGAGCGGAAGATGCGGTTACAGCAGCGTTCCCCGGAGGCCGGATGGTACATCTTAAGGACCGGAAGGAAGACTTCGGATACTTCACACAGAGTATGAAGGAAAAAGATTTTCAGGCAAAATATGAGGCACTGGGCGAGCAGATGCTCGGCAGGATCCGTCTGGTATAAAAAGGATATACTATTATTAGATAGAGTTGAGGAGAAAATGTTATGTCAAAAGTAGTGAAATTCGGTGGAAGTTCTCTGGCAAGCGCAGAGCAGTTCAAAAAAGTAGGAAACATCATCCGGGCAGATAAGGAGAGAAAATATGTGGTACCTTCCGCACCGGGGAAAAGATTTTCCGATGACACCAAGGTAACGGATATGTTGTATGCCTGCTATGATCTGGCAGATCAGGGCAAGAGCTTCAAGGCAGAGCTGGATGCTATCAAAGCCCGTTATCAGGAGATCATCGACGGACTGCAGCTGGATCTGGATCTTGTCGATGAGTTCAAGACTATTGAGAAGAATTTTAAGGCAAAGGCCGGCAGCAATTACGCGGCTTCCCGTGGTGAATATCTGAACGGTATTATCATGGCAAATTATCTGGGCTATGATTTCATTGATGCGGCAACCGTCATCTTCTTCGATGAGAACGGCGAATTTGACGCAGCAAAGACCAATGAAGTACTGCGTGCCAGACTGGCAGAGAGCAAGGAAGCAGTTGTACCCGGCTTCTACGGTGCCATGCCCGACGGAACGGTGAAGACTTTCTCCAGAGGCGGTTCCGACATCACCGGTTCCATCGTGGCCAAGGCTGCCAAAGCGGATGTCTATGAGAACTGGACCGATGTATCCGGTTTCCTGATTGCGGATCCCCGCATCATTGATCATCCCGAGGCTATTGAGACTATCACCTACCGCGAACTTCGCGAGCTGGCATATATGGGAGCTACCGTACTGCATGAGGATGCCATCTTCCCGGTACGTCAGGAAGGTATTCCTATCAATATCCGCAATACAAACGCTCCCGAGGACAATGGTACCTGGATCGTGGGAAGCACCTGCCAGAAGTCCAAATATGTCATCACCGGTATCGCCGGCAAGAAGGGCTTCTGCTCCGTCAATATTGAAAAAGATATGATGAACTCCGAGATCGGTTTCGGCAGAAAGGTATTGCAGGCATTTGAAGAAAATGGTATTTCCTTCGAGCATGTTCCCTCTGGCATTGATACCATGACGGTATTCGTACATCAGGATGAGTTCATGCACAAGGAACAGAAGGTAGTGGCAGGTATCCACAGACTGGCCAATCCCGACACCATTGACATCGAATCCGACCTGGCATTGATCGCTGTCGTAGGCCGTGGCATGAAGTCCACCCGCGGTACAGCAGGCAGAATCTTCTCTGCACTGGCACACAAAAATATCAATGTCAAGATGATCGACCAGGGATCCTCTGAGCTGAACATCATCATCGGTGTGGCAAATGATGATTTCGAAACAGCGATCAAGGCAATTTATGATATTTTTGTAATCACGAGATTATAATACAGATCATATAAAAAAGGCAGGTCATCAAGACCTGTCTTTTTATATCTCCGGATACTGGATCATGTCCAGGATCGGCGTCCGCATTATGTACTGATAAGCTTCGAAAATCTTCTCCGCAGGCACATTCTTGGGAGAAGAGAGCCAAAGCTTCAGGATCTCGATCAGTAATAGGGCATTATAATGCGCCAGCGACTGCGGAGTGATCAGATCGCAGGGCATTTTCCTCATAGGATGTCTGGAGAGAATACAGAAAAAGGTCTCTTCGCAGTAATGGGCAAAAAATTCTCCGAAGCTGTTCTGACCTGTGATCTCGAAAAGCCTGCGGTAGTATTCCTTATTTTTCTCAAAGCAGATAAACATCAGCTTAATGGCTTCGTGTTCCATGTCATTTTCAATCATGACTTCGACCTTGCTGCCGATGTCCTGGTCGAACAGAAACTCGATCACTTCATATTTATCCTGAAAATAATTATAGAAAGTCGGGCGGATCACATGAGCACCATCCGTGATCATTTTGATGGATATCTTCTGAAAAGGCACGGTAAGCACAAGTGTTCGAAAGCTGTCTGCCAATAATTCCTTTGTCTTCATCACATGACTCCTTTTCCCATAAAAAGAACCAAGATAGAGATATTATAAACAAAAAATAACTGTTTCTCAACCCAAAACGACACTTTTGCCAAAATGTCGCGGAATATTTACAGTTATCGAAAAAATGTAAGAGCAGGAAAAACGCTGTGCAAGGGTTGTATCTTACCATATGCCGGAAAATTGTTTAAAGTAAAAAATGAAAAGAGATAAAAACATTATAACGGGAGAAAGGGGTTGCATGGATGGCATGGTATGAAATTTTCATTGTATCGGTGGGACTATCCCTAGATGTCTTTACCTATGCATTATACAAAGGCGCTATGCTTTCCAGACTGGATAAAAAACAGATCCTGAAAATGACTCTTCTGTTCACAGGATGGCAGAGCGGTGCAATGCTTTTAGGAAGCCTGATTTCGGAACTTCCGTACATTGCAATGAACTATCAGCGGACAGAAAGACTGTTCAGGGCGGCATCGGCAGTTATTTTTTTCCTGATCGGGATATGGCTGATCGTCCGGGCACTACATATGCGGGACCCGCTGGAACGAAGGGAAGATGCCTTCGCCTGGAGACAGCTATGCATTTGGGCCATGCTTACCAGTGTGGACAGTTTTCTGACGGGAATTGGCATGGGCTTTTTAGACACCAGAGTAACGGTGCAGATCATTCAGCTGGCAATTATGGCTGTGCTGGCGGTCATCGTCGGCATCTATGCGGGATATAGGATCGGGTGTCATGGAAGAAACCGTGTACTGATCAGTGGAGCACTGATCTTCCTGCTTGCCGGCGTGGATGTATTGTTTCGATATTACATCTGAAATACCGTGATTCATAGAATAAATAGACAAAAGTGAGGTAAATCGTATGGCAGACGTGAAACACAAAGTTGAGAGAGCTGCATTTGGCGCAGCAATCGACGGAATTCTGAAGTATGTGAATAAGGACGAAGCAGACAGAGAAAAGGCATTCTTAAAGCTGGTAGATCTGTCGGAAAAATTTATGGGAGATACCTTCCGCAAGGAAAGCTATGATGCGGCAAGACGTATGATCCAGGATCCGGACAGCAAATGGATGCAGTATGTGAACCGGATCTTAAACGAAGTGGATCCCCATGTCATCAAAATGTCCGCACTGGACTATGGTTTTGAGGCGGCGTTCTGCGGTAAAAAAGAGATCAATGAGATGCGTGTGAAACATCAGTGCAATATCCCCTGGCTGATTCTGATGGATCCCACCAGTGCCTGCAACCTGCATTGTACCGGCTGCTGGGCGGCAGAGTACGGCAATCGTCTGAACTTAAGCTTTGAAGATATGGATCGCATCGTTACCCAGGGTAAGGAACTTGGTATCTATCTGTATTTCTTCACCGGTGGCGAACCTCTGGTCAGAAAGGATGATATCATCCGTCTGTGCGAGAAACATGATGACTGTGGTTTCCATGCATTTACCAACGGCACGCTGATCGATGAGAAATTCTGCCAGGAGATGAAGCGGGTAGGCAACTTCTCCGTAGCTATCAGTCTGGAAGGCTTCGACGAAGTGAACGACTTACGCCGCGGCAAGGGCGTGTTTGATAAAGTAATGCATGCCATGGATCTGATGAAGCAGTACGGTCTGATCTTCGGAACTTCCATCTGCTATACCAGCAAGAACTATAAAGTAGTCACCAGTGATGAATTCCTGGATATGATCATTGAAAAAGGTGCCAGATTCAGCTGGTATTTCCATTATATGCCTGTAGGCAATGATGCATCTACCGAATTGCTCTTAGATCCGGACCAGAGAGAATATATGTATCACCGTATTCGTGAAATCCGTGCCATGAAGGGCGGAAAACCTATCTTTGCCTTCGATTTCCAGAACGATGGAGAATATGTGGGCGGATGTATCGCAGGCGGCAGAAACTACTGCCATATCAATCCAAACGGCGATGTGGAGCCCTGTGTATTCATCCATTATTCCGGTGCCAATATCAAGGAAGTAGATCTGCTGACTGCGTTGAAACAGCCACTGTTTATGGCATACCGTGCGAACCAGCCTTTCAACTGCAATCACTTAAAGCCCTGCCCGATGCTGGAAAATCCGGAAATCTTACAGCGTATGGTGCATGAGACCGGAGCACATTCCACTGATTTACAGTCACCGGAGTCTGTGGAGCATCTGTGCGGAAAGTGCGCGGAATACGCGAAAAACTGGGATGAACGGGCCCAGGAACTGTGGAATAAATAATAGTTCTTTTACAAAAGTTTATACTTAGTTAATTGCTTTTTGCCTTTCGGCATACCATAATGTAGGTAACATTCAGAGGAGACTTTGCGAAGGAGACTCTGAAAGATTTGGATGATGTGTCCCCTGCATGATGGCGGACGAAAGGTGGTACTTCATGAAAGAGAAGTTACAGCGTTTTATGTGGGGGCGTTATGGCAACGACCGCTTCAATCAGTTTTTGATGATTGTGGCTCTGGTCTGCCTGGCGCTCTCTTTTTTTGGTCTGAGAATATTTTATGTGCTGGCTCTGGCCCTGTTAGTCTATGCGTATTACCGGATGTTTTCTAAAGATCTGAGTAAGAGGAGTGCCGAGAACCAGTGGTATCTGAAGAAAGAAATGAAGGTTCGCGGATGGTGGCAGCGAAAGAAAAAGGCTATTGCCGGTCGTAAGGAGTACAAGATCTATAAATGCCCGAAATGCGGACAGAAGCTTCGGGTGCCCAGACATAAGGGGAAGATCGCAATCCGGTGCAGAAAATGCGGTGAAGAATTTATCCGCAAGACTTGACGGGAAAATCCTGTGGCAGGATCACGGGAAATGAAAATTGGAATACAGAAATATAGGAAAGGGTGGTGAGCCAGATGTTCGGATATATTGTGATCAATCAGTCGGAAATGAAATTTAAGGAGTATGATGTTTATCGATCCTATTATTGCGGATTGTGTCAGAGCCTGAAGGAACGTTACGGTGTCCTTGGGCAGCTTTCTCTGAATTACGATATGACTTTTATCCTGATGCTGCTCACCGGCTTATATGAACCGGAGGAGCAGGAGACCCAGTGCAGATGTGTGGCCCATCCTTTGGAAAAACATCCCACAAGAAGAAATCTGTTTACGGATTATGTGGCAGATATGACGGTACTTTTTTCCTGCTATAAAGCGGAGGACGACTGGGAGGACGAGCATAGTCTGAAGGGACTGGTGTACAGTTATCTGTTGGGAAGAAAATTCCGTAAAAAACCGTTATTATATCAGGAAAAAGTAAGAAATATCTCACTGGCCATGCAGGATTTTGCGGATGCGGAAAAGCAGGGCAATGCGGATATTGATACCATGGCGGGATTGTTTGGCAGAGTCATGGCACAGATTGTATCCTGTCGTGAGGATGAGTGGAAGGACAATCTGGAGAGACTTGGATTTTTCTTGGGAAAATTCATTTATCTGTTGGATGCCTATGAGGATATCGAGCAGGACCTCAAAAAAGGAACCTATAATCCGTTAAAGAAACGGTATGAGGAACCGGGCTTTGAGGAGGAATGCCGGCAGATCCTGACCATGATGATGTCGGAGTGCTGTAAGGAGTTCGAACAGCTTCCTATTTTACAGAATGTGGATATTCTGCGGAATATTCTGTATTCCGGTGTATGGTGCCGTTATGAGATCGTGCGGAAGAAACGGATGAAAGACAGTGCAAAAGAGGTAACGGGAAATGACTTATGATCCATACAGTGTCCTGGGAGTGAGCAGAGATGCCTCCGAGGAGGAAATTAAAAAAGCATATAAGGCACTGAGCCGGAAATACCATCCCGATGCCAATATCAACAATCCCAATAAGGATCAGGCGGAAGAAAAGTTCAAGGAGATCCAGGTAGCCTACCAGCAGATCATGAAGGAGCGGACCGAAGGCTACAGTTACGGCGGTGGATATGGCGGGCAGGGCTATCGCAGCCGCGGAGGCAGCTATGACCAGGGACAGAGTTATGGTGGCTACGGTCAGGGATTTGGAGACTTCTGGCAGCAGGCCGGATGGCAGCAGCAGACTTCCGGCTATGAAGAAGAGCCCAGACTGCGGGCAGCCGGCAATTACCTCAGAAACGGTTATTACAGAGAGGCCAGAAATACGTTGGACGGCATGGGAGAGCATGAGAAGACGGCCAGATGGTATTACTACAGTGCCATGGCACATATGGGCCTTGGAAATAATGTAGCGGCGCTGGAACATGCAAACAAGGCGGTGGCGCTGGATCCCCAGAATATGGAATACCAGATGCTCCTGCAGAGACTACAGAGCGGGGGACAGTGGTATGAGAGCAGACAGGCAGCCTATGGCTATCCCCATGTGGGTGGCAATGACCTGTGCCTGAAAGTTTGTCTGGCCAATCTGTTCTGCAACCTTTGTTGTGGCGGTGGCGGTTTATGCTTCGGCGGTTATGGTGGAAGGGGAATGTTTTAAAAAAGATACTTGCTTTTTCCATGTATCCTCACTATAATATTAGATACAAGATGTAGATACGAAATTACTTGAAAAACACAAAATCTAGTGATACACTATGATTTGCAGAAAAAGTCGTGTCGGGAACTTGCTTCCGATGCGGCTTTTCTTTCGGCTTATGCAGGAATTCGTATCTTATGGGAATGATATAAAGTGAGGGAAACAGCAATGAAGATTCAGAAGAGAGACGGCAGAGTAGTGCCTTATGAAGAGGAGAAGATCCGGGAAGCGATCCATAAGGCCAATAACGAAGTGGAGGAACGGTATCGTGCCAGCGAAGGACTGATTGAAGAGATTCTGGAGGATGTGCAGCAGGAGGGCAAGCAGACCCAGACCGTAGAGCATATCCAGGATATGATCGAAGAGCATCTGGTAGAGCACAATAAATATACTCTGGCAAAGAAGTATATTGTATACCGTTACCAGAGAAGTCTGCTCAGAAAGTCCAATACTACGGATGAATCTATTTTAAAACTGATCCGGAATGAGAATAAGGAGCTGGCGGAGGA
>ERZ1026854.380-NODE-380-length-31300-cov-5.693743_pt1 | contig 31300 bp, 27 predicted proteins | sample MGYA00380157_ERZ1026854 | MGnify/ENA primary metagenome ERZ1026854 (study PRJEB33269, sample SAMEA4719793) | human gut metagenome | biome: human-associated habitat; feature: organic feature; material: feces | place: Cameroon | collected 2013-10 ... | reverse complement strand
CCGCATACACCCTCCCGCTGTCGAGGATCTTCCTCGACCCGTTCACCACCACCGGACTGGTCATCGACGCGAGGGCCAAGAAGGGATTCGACGTGGAGATCCAGGACGTCATCGGCCACAAGAAGGTCGTCATGTCCTCCCCCGAGGAGACCCTCAGCATCCTGTCCCTGCTCGGAGACACCTCCAGATACGCCATCAAGAGGATCTGCTCCAGGGCCGGACTCGGACCCGCCGTCGTCGTATCGACCGACAAGCTGAACCTCACCGCCGGCAAGTACATCGGCAAGGACGACCCCGTGTGCGTCTGCCGCTGCCAGTCCGGACTCCCCTCCGTCGGAGAGTACACCCAGCCCTTCGTCAACACCATGCTCGTCGCCGGCTGGATGAGGGGATCGCACTACGGTGCCTTCTACCCCTGCTCCCCCGAGGAATCCGATCCCGTCTACTTCGACGGACCCCCCAGAATCTGCTGCCTCGGATTCCAGCTCAACGAGGGCAAGTTCCAGGGCCTGGAGCCCATGGGCGCCAAGGGCGGGGAGCACATCCCCGTGGACTTCTTCAAGAGCGACACCTTCGACGCCGCTCGCGCGAACGCCGTCAAAGCCAGCAGGCTCATGAGGAGCCAGGGCCCGTTCATGCCCTCGATCCTCGGACCCGAGGAGATGGAGTACACCTCGAGGCCCGACGTCCTCAAGGAGCTCATGCCCCGCTTCGAGGACCTCTGATGAAGCCGCCCGTAGTAGTGGTCAACTTCAAGGCCTATCAGGAGGCGGAGGGCGACAGAGCCTTCCGCCTCGCCAAGACCTGCCAGAAGGTGTCCACGGAGACCGGCGTGCCCATGGCCGTCTGCCCTCCCCACCTCTGGCTGGGCGCCATCGCCAGGATCCTGGAGATGCCGACGTACGCCCAATCCGTGGACCCGCTCCCTCCTGGAGCGGGAACCGGATACGTCACGCCGTCCATGCTCCACTCCACCGATGTCGCGGGCACTCTGATAAACCACTCCGAGAACAGGATCCCCCGCGAGAGGATCGCCAAGGCCGTTCAGATGTGCGACGAGCTGAGGATGCAGACCTGCGTCTGCGCCGTCGATGCCGCAGAAGCGGTGGAGATGGCGAAGCTCAGTCCGTCCGCAGTCGCCGTGGAGCCCCCCGCGCTGATCGGAGGGGACATCTCGGTGACCACAGCCGACCCCAGCATCGTCAGCGGGACCGTCGAATCCGTCAAGGCCGCGAACCCGTCCGTCTTCGTCTACTGCGGAGCCGGCGTCAAGACCGGCGATGACGTGAAGGCGGCCATCGATCTCGGCGCGTGCGGGGTCCTGGTCGCATCGGGCGTAGTTAAATCCAAGGACCCCGAAGAGGTCCTCAGGGACCTCGTGTCCAAGATCTGAGGGGTCCGACCCCTCCAACCCTTTTTCACCATTTCTCAAACGGGAGCACCGGAACGCCTTCCCGGCCACATCCTCATCCTCGTCTTGGTGTAGAACCCGTGCCCGGCCAGCCATGCGTTGAGCAGGCCTCCGAACACCTCCGCCGCCGCCATCCCCGCGAACATCAGATACAGGTCGGTATGGCAGAGAGCGGCGAAGAGGATGACGATTATGATGTTCCTCAGAAGGGAGGACCACATGGACACGCTCGCCATGCGCATGGACTGGAGAAGCGCCGAACCGGTATCCAGCAGGCCCATGAATGGCATGAACACGCAGTACAGCCTGAGGACGTCCGCGAACTCACCCCTGTGAGGGAGCATCGTCTCGGACATGGTGAACGGCACGACGCACCATTCCGCGAATACGAACATGAAGACGGTCATCGCGAGGATGATTGTCGTGCACAGCCTCGTACCGTACAGGTAGGCCTCGCGGGCCTTGGCGGGGTCGTTCTGACCGAATGCAGCGGAACAGACGGGGACGATGGCGGCTGCGATCGCCATGGATACCACGCAGGCGATCATGACGAATCTCCAAGGGATGCTGAAAAGGGCAGACCCGAACGACCCGGCGCAGACGATGACGAAATACCTCTCCACCATCGACATGCCGTTCACGACGATGGATTCGGTGGCACGGGGGATGCCAACCCCCAGGATCCCCTTCGATATCGATCTGTCCGCCTGGAATCCTCTGAAACGGATGTGAACGGCCATCCTGCCGCGGACATACCATGCGATCCCGATGGAACATGACAGTACCGAGGACAGGGCAGTAGCGAGTCCGGCCCCGGCAACACCCATCCCCAGCCCGTAGATCAGTATCGGATCCAGGATCATGTTGAGGAATGCAGCGGAGAGGACCATCGCCATGGATTTCGAAGCAGCCCCCTCGGAACGGACAAGCCCTGCCAGGACCTCCTCCGTCATGATGAATACTGACATGGCGGCGATAGGCGCCATATAATCGAATCCGTAGTCGGAGACATCGTCGGCCCCCATCAACGACATCATCGGACGGATCGAGAACAGCAGGATGGGAATCAGAAGGAGAGAGATGACCAGGGACAGGGCGAGCGCATGGATCGCCACCGAAGAGGCCTCCTTATCCCTTCCGTTCGCCAGATGGCGGGCGATGAGTGTGGATGCTCCCACCCCGATGCCTCCTCCGAGTCCTGCGATGATCCAATAGATCGGAGAGATCGTGGTCATCCCTGCGGTTGCATCGGCGCCGAGACCGGAGCACCAGGACGTGTCGACGAATGAGTTGATCTGCACGACGGCGAAGGACACGATGAGAGGCAACGCCATACGGCGGATCGCTCTACGGGGATCCCCCAGCATCACGTCCAAATCGCTCTCGTCGGAAACCATCGAAATCCCTACATGATACTCGTGCCTGCATATCACGATTTCCAAGTTGTTGGGCGCAGATACGAACGGAGAAGAAGATCCGATCGTTGGCAGACTCGATCTATCGAACTAACAATCGTAATCTCGGCCGATAAGGTCAAATCCGGAACGGTTCATGGGATTTCCGCCGTAAGGCGGGAAGTCCCGTACTAGTCGCGATTCCCACTCACGGCTAGTCAGGAACCGTCCCGGTAGGAGGTGTTTGGATACTCGATATCCGCATCGAGTGCCGTAGATACGGTTTCCTCGTGGTAATCAAGACCGATGAGGTCGAGATTACCATAGACATCTCATAAATATGAGATGCAAGGCTGATGCACCTTCATGCATCCGGCCCCCACGGGGGCCGTTACCTCATATTTCAGAACAACGTGCTTCTAAAAGAACCTATTGACGACTATTATCGCGATGGCAACCTCCAGATCATGCGGTTGAGATGAACGAATCCGAAATGGTATAAAACAGGGACGGATGGGTTCAGTATACCCGGCAGGGAAACAAGACGGAACAACATCTTGACTGTGAGACCCATCCGTCGCAACGGCGCATTATCCGATGCTGTATATAATGGAATCTCAGATTCATACGATATCGATGCGTTAGACAACTCGTTATCCTTCCTATTTCGGATGAACACAACGCCTTCGGTAAGGGCGACAACTTTATCTCGGACCTCGGAAGAGCAGGGTCCGGATATGTCTGTCAGAACCTGGCTTCCGCTCATCGCGTTGGTATGCTGCGTATTCCTCCTCAACTTCTCGGAGTTCGCACCGATCGGTCTTCTCACGGACATATCGAAGGACTTCGGGATATCGGAATCCACCACGGGTCTGATAATCTCCGTCTACGCCTGGGCGGTCGCGATACTGTCCCTCCCTCTGATGCTACTCCTGCGCAGGATGCAGTACCGTCCGATGCTCCTGATGTGCATCGCCCTCTTCGTCGTATTCCAGGTGATCACCGGACTCTCCAACAGCTACGGGATGCTCATGGTCTCCCGTCTGGGGGTGGCTGTGTCCCACTCCATATTCTGGTCCATAGCCACGCCTCTGGCCGTAGCCGTCGTTCCCATGGAATACAGGAAGCTGGCCATCAGCGCCGTCGCAGCAGGGACCTCGATAGCCATGATCGTCGGACTCCCGCTCGGAAGGATCATCGGATTGACCCTCGGATGGAGGATGACATTCGTCTTCATCGCCGTCATCGCGATGATCGCCCTGGTCTTCCTCATCGCTGTGTTCCCCAAGGTGGAGAACCCCGGCACGTTCACCCTCAGGAAACTCCCGACCATCCTGAAGAATCCCGTCCTCATCGGGATCTACACGACCCTCATCCTGCTCGTGACCGGTTACTACACCGGCTACAGCTACATCGAACCCTTCCTGGGGACCACGGCGGGATTGTCAGAGACCATGATCACCATCGTCCTGACCGTGTTCGGCCTTGCGGGGATCGTAGGAAGCGCGGCGTTCACGAAGCTCTACGACGTCGTTGGATTCAGATTCGTCATCATCTCGCTCTGCGGAGTGCTGGTCTGCCTGCTTGCCCTGCTCCCCTCCGCCGAATTCGCACTCGTCCTGATGATCATCTGCGCCGCATGGGGATTCTTCGTAACCGTGTTCAACACCGCCTTCCAGAACGAGGCGCTGAAGGCGCTTCCTTCGGACGGCTCCGCGGTGGGTATGGGATTGTACTCCGGTCTGTTCAACGTCGGTATCGCGATGGGATCGATCATAGGCGGTGTCGTGACAGACAGCATCTCCATAGATGCCATCGGCCTAGTCGGTGCTGTATTCGTGGCCTGCGCCCTCGTCATCGCATCCCGCTACCTCGCGGCCAAGGTCGCTGCGAACCCTGCCGGATGATCCGGTAGCGGAAACCCGACCCCCTCCTGCAATCATTTATACTTGAACAGTTGTTCACATATTCAAGTGAGCAACCATGAAGGCTGTACTCAAGCTGGAAGGACTGTGCTGCGCCAACTGCGCCGCCAAGATCGAGAACGAAGTCAAGAAGATCGACGGCCTGAACGAGGCGAACCTATCCTTCATGACTCAGAAGCTGACCCTCGAAGCGCCCGAATCCGATCTCGAAAGAATCGTCGACGAAGCGTCCCGCATCGCCAAGAAGATCGAGGACGAGGTCAATATCGTCAGAATCAAGTGATCCGCATGAACAGGTTCGAGAAGAGGATCCTCCTGGGCGGCATTCTCTTCGCCGTCGGGATGGTCCTCCATTACCTCATCGGAGTGTCCGAATGGGTGGATCTGGCGGTCTTCGGAGCAGCGTATCTCATCGTGGGATACGACGTCCTGCTGAAGGCTGCGAGGAACATCGGCAGAGGCAACTTCCTCGACGAGAACTTCCTGATGGCCATCGCCACCCTCGGAGCATTCGCTATAATGATGTTCCCCGAGGCGGCGGCGGTCATGCTGTTCTTCCAGGTGGGAGAATGGTTCGAGAAGCTCGCCGTCGGGAAGACCAGGAAATCCATCTCAGACCTCATGGACATCCAGCCCGAATTCGCGCATGTCATCAGGGATGGAAGGAAAGAGACCGTGGATCCGGAGGAGGTCTCCGTCGGAGAGACCATCGAGATCCTCCCCGGGGAGAAGGTCCCCCTCGATGGGAAGGTCATATCCGGGAACTCGTCCTTGGACACCAAGGCCCTCACCGGCGAATCCGTTCCCAGGGACGTCGGACCGGGGGACGACCTGGTATCCGGAACCGTCAACCTCACCTCCGTCCTGACCGTGAAGGTATCCAGGGAATACGAGGACTCCACCGTTGCGAAGGTGCTCGAGCTCGTCGAGGACTCCGTGTCCAGGAAGGCCCCTGCCGAGAAGTTCATCACCAAGTTCGCAAGATACTACACCCCGGCCGTCGTGGCCGCCGCCCTGGTCACCGTCGCCGTCCCGACGATCCTCGGATACGACTTCACCACGTGGCTGTACAGAGCATTGACGTTCCTGGTGGTCTCCTGCCCCTGCGCGCTCGTGATCTCCGTTCCTCTGAGCTACTTCTGCGGTATCGGAGCGGCCTCCAGGATGGGCGTCCTCATCAAGGGCGCCAGCTACATGGAGACCATGTCGAGGATCCACGCGGTGGTGTTCGATAAGACAGGGACCCTCACCAAGGGCAGCTTCGAGATCTCCAAGGTCCACTCCCTGGAGAACGACGAGGACGGCCTCGTCGATATGGCTGCTGCTGCCGAATCGGTATCCAACCACCCCATCTCCAAATCCATAAGGGATGCAGGGAAGGGCTCCGTGGATGCCAACCGCGTATCCTCCGCCGAGGAGGTCGCGGGGAAGGGCGTCCGTGCCACCATAGACGGGAGCGAGGTCATCGTCGGCAACCACAGGCTGATGAACGACCACGGGATCGAGTACTGCCGCGAGGAGGTCGCGGGGACCAACATCCACGTCGCGAGGGACGGGAGGTACCTGGGCCACATCGTAGTTTCCGATATCGTCAAGGACGATGCAGGAAGCGCTGTAGCAGCGCTGAAATCCATGGATGTGAAGGACACCGTCATGCTCTCCGGCGATGCGGAACGCATCTGCAGGGATGTCGGAGGAAGGCTCGGGATCGATACCATCTGCTCCGAGCTCCTGCCCGGCGACAAGACCGCGGAACTGGAGAGGGTCATGTCCGAATGCCCTCCGGGGAAGGCCGTCGCCTTCGTCGGAGACGGGATAAACGACGCTCCTTCGCTCGCCCGCGCAGACGTGGGGATTGCGATGGGAGGACTCGGATCCGATGCCGCCATCGAAGCAGCCGACGTCGTCATAATGGACGATGCGCCTTCGAAGATCCCCCAGTGCATCAAGCTGTCCAGGAAGGTCAACAGGATCGTCTACGAGAACATCGTGTTCGCATTGGCGGTGAAGTTCGGGATCATGTTCCTCACCCTGCTCGGTTATGCGGACATGTGGCTCGCGGTCTTCGGTGACGTCGGAGTGACGATAATCGCCGTAATCAACGCCATGCGCTGCATGCACGTGAAGGGTATCCCTTCGGGATCCTCAGCATCAGAAGCGGAACCCGGCTCCGCCTGATCGTCTTTTTCCATCGATCACGGCACTGCCCCGTGATCCAAACCGCTTACATCTTCTCCTTCATGGACGGAAACGGACGGGAACCCGCCGCCTCCGACCTGAAGAATCATCGCGCCGGAGCCCTCGTGGAGAAGCAGCCAGCACGGATGGCCGACACTCTTATTCCCAACCGCTCCATCCTCCTTCCATGGATGCACTCAAGAAGGCTCTGGCCCTCCTCGCGGTGCTCATCGTCGTCATCGTGCCCGTCTGCATGACGGACTCGGTTGACGCCGATGCTCCTGACGGACTGCTCATACAGCAGGTCAACCCGAAGGAATGCGAGGGGGTCGCCGTTCACAACTACGGCTCTACGGCCGTCGATATGAAGGACTACATCATCGCCGATATGCCTCAGACGACGGGAAGCAAGGAAGGGACGCTCATCTTCACCGAATCGATCATCGTCCAACCCGGCGAGACCCTGGTCCTTGCATCGGAAAGGAAAGAGGGCAACTTCTTCTCCAACCAGGACAACGTCCGCATATACAGTGGGGAGAATGCAGACCCCGCGATCGTCAAATCCAAGAACTTCAGCCTGGCGAACAGCGGAGACGACGTCTACCTGTTCAAAAACGGTGAGATCATCGATGCCGTAGTCTACGGAACGGCTAAGATCGAGGACAAGCCCTATTGGAACGGATCGTCGGTCAATCTGAGATACGACCTCCCTTTCGAGAGGTACAACAGCAAGGACACGGACGGCGCCTCAGATTGGGCGATCGTCGGTACGAAGCATTACGATTTCGATTCCAGCCTGAGATACGATGCAACTGTCACCCCGTTCCTGTTCCCGGAGAGCGGAGGGATACCAATCCTCCAGCAGCTGCAGGCTGCCGAGAAGTCGATATGCATCGAGATGTATCAGCTGATGAACGCGAACGTCTATGCGCTCCTGTGCGAGAAGGCATCCTCCGGAGTCACCGTATCGCTCCTCCTGGAAGGGGATTCCCTAACTGGAGGCAACTACGATCCCATCGTCGACAACCTCCCGTATCTCAAGAAGCTCTCGGACCTCGGCGCAGATATACGCACAATAGGAGGCACTTCATATGATCGCTTCGACTTCGTCCATGCGAAAGTCGCTGTGATAGACGGGGATACCACCATCGTCACCTCCGAGAACTGGACGCAGAACAACGTCAACGGGGCCATCGATTCCAACCCGTACGACTCGAAGACACTGGGCAACCGCGGATGGGGGACGGTCGTCAAGAGCCCTGCCTACGCCTCGTTCATGATGAACGTCTTCGAAAACGACAGCGATATGCGCTACGGGGATGTGCAGGATTTCAAGGTCCTCTATCCCAACGCAATCTCCACTAATGTCGCCTACATCGCACCCGCCGGCATCGACTACACTTTCAAGACCTACACGGCGACCGTTACTCCGGTCCTCTCCTGCGACAATTCGTTGGATGCTCTCGAATACTACGTGAGCAACGCGAAGACGAGGGCATACTCCCAGCAGCAGAGCCTCAGCGACAAATACAATTCGACGACCTCCGGCCCGCTCTCGTTCTTCGAGAAGGCCGCCCTGAAATCCGTCGACAGCAAGCTGATCTTCGACTCCAGCGTCGGCAAGGGGACCGTCGGCACCATCAACGCCTCTTCCAGCATCAAGGTCGCCGCCATGACCTCCCCCTACGTCCACAACAAGGGAGTGGTCTGTGACGATTCCGTTTGGGTATCCTCGGTCAACTGGACCCCCACATCGTTCAACAACAACAGGGAGACCTGCGTCGTGATCAACTCCAAGACCGTCTCCGATTATTTCGCCGACGTGTTCCTGAAGGATTTCGAAAGGTACTACACCTTCGAAGGATTCTCCGCATACTTCAGCGAGACCCCGGACAAGCCGGAGGCAGGCAAGGAGCAGACGGTGACGGTCACCGTATCCCCCGCGACGGACACATACACCTACGAATGGGACCTCGGAGACGGCTCGGCCATCCGCAAGACCACGATCGGGAGGATCGTCTTCTCCCCGACCGAAGGGATCCACACCATGAAGGTCACGGTCACCAACAGCACCGGTCTGAAGAAGACCGTCGAATGGACCTACAACGTCGGATCCTCATCGTCCGGAACCGATCCGGTCCCGCCGACACCGACGGACCCCGACAAGCCCGTCCCCGACACGCCTTCAGAACCCTCGACTCCTGAAGAGGATTCGCCGCTGACGGATATCGAGGAGACCCTGGGAGACAAGCTCTACATCATCCTGGCGGTGCTGATCCTCATCGTATCCGGTATCGCCGCCAAGGTCAAGGGCTCCTCCAAGAGCAAGAAGAAGGGAAAGAAGAGATGACGGGCTTCATGTTCACGAGGCGCGCGGGAGGGGCGGACGTCCCCCCCATGTATCGGATCTACAACACCAATCTGGACGATTACTTCGCGCCCGAGAACATAGAGTTCTTCATGCTGCAATGGCCCCGCGGCCAGCTCGTGGCCCAGACGGTCACCGGCGCGGTCGCAGGGGCCCTCAGCAGCTACATCCTGGAGGACGGGACGGCATCGATAGCACTCCTGGCCGTCGATGCTCCCTTCAGGGGACTGGGCGCGGGGACGATGCTGATAAACGCCCTCCGGACCGAATGCATCGGCGAGGGGATCGGCAGGATGCAGCTCGAGGCCCGCGCCACCAATCTCCGCGCCATCGCGCTCTACGAACGCCTCGGATTCCGCAGGACGCAGGTCCTGCCTTCGCTGTACAGCGACGGAGGAGACGGGATCAGACTGGTGCTCGACCTCAGACGTTCCTGAGAAGCAGATATACGACGATGACCGCCAGTATGACGATCAATGTGGCGACGATGATGTTGAGGGACATCCCCGAGAAGATGGATGAACTCCCGGAATCATCGATCTCCACGGCCCTGACATGATAGATGCCGGGCCCCCCGGCTCTGAATGTCAGGTTTCCATCACCGATAGAAACCTCTTCGACCCTGTTCCCGCCATCATCGGTCACCAGAGCGGTGAATCCGTCCGCCAGACGGAGCGAGATGGTGACATCCACCGTCAATGACGAATCGGCATCGAATCCGGACAGGAACAGACGCCATGTCTGGGAATCGGCGGTGCGGTCCGTCCTCTCGAATCCCACCGTGAATGAATCCCCTCCGATGTACATCGACGTCGGAGCGGTGAGGACCACCCTCGAATTGGAGTTCTTTAGATAGACCGAGGCCGTGTTGAAGAAGAGACCTCCATCCTCCGCACGCAGTACGACTGCGTCGTCGGACTCCGTCATGACATCGACGCGCCCCTCCTTGGAAGGCAGGACGACGATGCCGTATGCGACCACGCCCTCCCCCTTCACCGCCCCCAGGAACGCTCCCTCGCCCCTCTTCTCGATGACGGCGTTGTTCCTGAAGATCCCGCCGTTGTAGATCGTACCGTACAAGACGATCTTTGAGGCGTTGACCGCGATGGCGCCCGGTTCCACCACCATGGAGGTACCCGATCTGACCACGAGGTTGGTGTTGAAGACCACCTGTATCCCTTCGATCACGGTTATCCCGGAGCTCGAGGACCAGATCCCTCCCTCGCCGTATATCTGATAGGACCTGTAGGAGCTGTAATAGGTGGAGCGCTGCGATCCGACCGACGGCTCCCCTCCCACGGTGTACGACGAGAACCTGTACACCTTGCCGTCGGACTCGAAGAAGCAGCGATCCGCCGATAGCGTCGCCGAAAGGCAGTCCAGATTGACGTTGCAGGCGATGACCGTCTCGGGGACCTGCCCGTTGCAGAGCACCGACGGGACATCGATTATACCCGATCCGATGATCGCCGATCCCACACTCAGGAACTCCCCCAGGAAGACATCGACATCGTACTGGACGTAGGATGTCCATAGGTTGGACAGGTAGTATCCCGAACCGCCCTCCGTATCCGCCCCGATGCACAGATAGTCGATGGAACCCAATCTGAGATCGTAATCCATCTCTCCGATGTAGGAGCGCTGATTGGTCATGTATCCGACGGCCCCTCCGGTCATGGTGACCTTGACGGAATCGTAGCTCCCGTTGGATCCGGTGGGATACAGCCTGTGTATCAGAGCGCTGTCGATTATCTTCAGATCTAAGGACTTCACGCCGACCAGGGCGGACGTGGGCATGAACTCCCTCACGGTCCCGCCGATGGTGACATCGAGTTCCCCGATGGGATGGAAGGCGCTATAATACGACGAAGGAAGCGAGGATGATGCGCTGCCGGAGACCTGCACCATCTGGAGCGTATTGACCGACCCCCCCTTCATGGTGAATGTCACATCCGCGGCGACGGCGTTCTTGTCGTACCTGTCGAGCATAAGGATCGTGAGAGTCCCCAGGCTGCCTCCGAGCATGACGACGTCTATGAATGTGCGGCCCTCTGAGGAGGAGAACAGCCTGGCATCGAATCCGTTGCGTACCGTCCTTGTGTAATACGACGGGGTGGAATCGGCGGACTCCATCTTGTAGATCAGGGAGACGTATCCCTTGGCGCCTTCGCAGATTATGACATCCGCATCGGGATATTCGTCCTGCGGCGTTGCGGGTGTTCCTTCGGATCCCGCATCGACCAGGAAGACCGATGAGCATAGGAGCATCAGCACCAGAACCGAAACCGCCGTCGACCCCTTCATGAGGTCTCGAACGGCTTTCCAGATATATCTCATTGCAGATGTTGTTCGAGAAGGGAATGCGGGGGATGCCCCCGCGGTTTGGCATCAGGAGAACATGTTGTCGTCGAGATGCTCCGTCTGGAAGTAGTATGAGGAGCGCTCTTTCTGTGCCGAGGATACGTCCTTGCCGAGTCCCTTGTTGTAGGAGCCGTACCTCTCGCGGATCTGCTCCTCCGCTCCCCTGGAGCGCCTGAGTGCCCTGGAGATGTGGTCGGCGGTGATCAGCGGGGCGTCCTCCATCACGGCGATGTCCCCTGCCGCGCGGATGAGTCCTCCCAACTCCCTCAGCCTGAGGGTGAGGGCGTTCTTCTGGTTGTCCTCCTTGGCCCTCCTCCTGCCTTCCTCGATGATGGCCTCCACGGCCTCGATGGTGGCATGGGGGATGCGACCGTCCAGGTTGACCTCCTGAGCCACGAACTGGGCGTACTTCGCCCTGTGCTCGGGGGTGTCCGGCATCGCCACGTCCACGAGGACCTCGTATCCTCCGCCGATGATCCTCGAGCGGAGCGGCGAGAGGATGTTCTCCAGGTCCTGGATGTTGCATGCCGCGACGAGGATGAAGTCGCAGGGCACGTCGTCGACCTTCACGCTGGCTCCGGCCGACTGGGGATTGCGCCCGACGATGGGGAAGGTCTTCTCCTGCATGGCGGTGAGGATGTACCTCTGGAGGTCTCCGAGATGGGAGATCTCGTCGATGAACAGCACGCCTTCGTGCGCTTCGTGGATCGAACCGGCGACGATCCTCTCGTACGCGGGGGTTCCGAGCTTCTCGTGCCCTCCGTAGGGATCGTGGCGCACGTCTCCCAGAAGCTCGGTCTCGGATGCTCCGGTGGCGAGGACGAACGGGTCCCTGTGCAGCTTGACGAGCACCTTCTCGCTGGAGGTGCGCTGGAGCTCCCCGCGCTTGTCGAGGGCCTTCTGGTCCAGCATGCGGATCTTGTCGCCGGCGCGCTCGAAAATCACGACCTCCTCTTCGCCGTCGCGGGTGCGGGTCGTGTGGACCTTCTCCTTGCCGGCGGTGATCTGGGGCATCGCGACCTCGAGCATCCCGCCCAGGATGTCCTGGAACGGGTTGCTGCGGCCTCCCATCTCCACCTTGCTCTTGCTGCAGTGGGGGCAGGTGAGGTCGGTGGGCAGGGAGTACTTCCCGCACTCCTTGCACCGGTACCCCAGGTGCTCGGCCACATTGGCCGGGGCATCCTTGGGCTCCAGCAGGACACCAACGGACTGGGCGCGGATGTCCTCCTCCTTCTCGACCTCCTCGGCATCGAGGACCTCCAGGAACGGCCTCTCGGGGTTCTCGGGGTTCTTGACGACCCTGACCTCCTGCCTCGGCTGAGGAAGGTTCATGGACAGGGCGCGGGCGATCATGGACTTGCCTGTTCCGGGGGGTCCGACCAGGAGGAGGTGCCTCCTCTGCTTCGCCGCTATCTTGGCGAGCTCGATGGCCTCCTCCTGCCCCAGGACCCTGTCCAGAGGGTCGGAGGGGATGAGGATCTCCTCGGTGGACTCCATGCCCTGCAGGTCGTCCCAGGTCTCAACGCGTCTCTTCTGCGTCATGATCAGTAAAGGTCTTCCTTGGTCCAGATCACGATGTCGGCGGGCATCTTGGAGATGTTGCCCTTCCTGGTTCCGACCACGATCTTGATGCCCTTGTCAGCGGAGACGTCGAGGATCCTCTGGGAGATGACACCGTCGAAGACGATGGAGTCGACTCCCTCGGACTCCTCCTTCAGGGAGTTAACCAGGCTCTTGACGGCGACCTCGCGGAGCACCTGTCCGTCGGCACCGAGGATCTTGGCGTTGTGGGTGGTGGAGAGGTCGAGGAGCATGTCCCGGAACTTCTCCTGCTCGGGGGAGAGGGTCTTGTTACTGGTGGACCTCTTCCCGCGGAGGGTCCTGGCCTTCGCCTTGGGCTTCTCCTCCTCGGGCTCTGCGACGGGTTCGGGCTCGACGGCGGTCTCCTCGATGTGTTCCTCGACAACCTCCTCGGGCTCTGCGACGGGCTCCTCGCGGACCATCAGGTGGGTCTCGCCGGGGACGGCGAGGGAGCGCTCCGCTGCAGGGAGCTCGATGACATCGTCGGAATCGACCTCCTTGTCCTCCTTCTTCCTGAACTTGTCGATGGCGCCGGAGTCGAAGCGGTCCTTCTTCTCCCTGCGCTCCTCGCGGTCCTTCCTGTCCTTGCGGTCGCGCTTGCGCTCCTCGCGGTCCTTCTTCTCCCTGCGCTCGCGCCTGCGCTCCTCGTGCTCCTCGGAGTCGTCCTCGCGGGGCTCGGCGTGGCGGAGCTCGCGGTGGATCTCGGGTGCGGGCTTCTCCTCCTTCTCCTCCTCTTCATCCTCGTCGGAAGAGACGGTGAGACCGTTCATCTCCATGTACTGGTCCCCGGGCATCTTGTTCCTGAGGCACTTGACGATCTGCTTGGCTGTGAGCTCCTCGACCTCGTGGGCACGGGGTGCGCGGGCGACGAAGTCGACGTCGGCGACCTGGAAGAGCTCCCTGAGGATGAGCTCTCCTCCCCTGTCCCCGTCGACGAAGGCGGTGGCGACCCTCTCGCGGGAGAGCTCCTGGACGGTCTTGGGGATGTTGGTCCCCTCTACTGCGATGGCGTTCTTGATGCCGGCCTTCAGGAGGTTCAGGACATCGGACCTGCCCTCGACGATGATGATGGCCTCGGAGTCGCTCACATTGGGTCCGGCGGGGCACCTGTCCTTGCCGTAGGTGGTGATCTCCTCGACCTGGACGCTCTGCCTGACGCTGTCCGTGAGGTCGACGCTGGATCCCTTGGACTGCTTAATGAGCTCGTTAAGCAGCTCCTTCGCACGCTCGACGACCTTCTCCCTCTTGGTGATCCTGACATCCTCGATTCCGAGGACGTGGATGGAGGCCTTGCAGGGACCGACGCGGTCGACGGTCTCGAGAGCGGACGCGAGGATGACGGTCTCGACCTGGTCGAGGCTGGAGGACATGTAGATTATACCCTCGGACTTCCCGCCCTTCGAGGTTATCTCGACCTCGATCCTGCCGATGCGGCCTGATTTCTGCAGGTCCCTAAGGTCGAGCTCGTCGCCCAGGAGCCCCTCGGTCTGGCCGAAGATCGCACCGACCACGTCGGGCTTCTCGACGACTCCGTCGGCGTTGATCTTGGCCTTTACCATGTATTTCGTTGTACTTGGATCGATATTCATTTGCACCCTCCCGAGGGTGTCTGAGAAAACACGGTGCCCCTGCTCCGTCCCGACGGCACGCCTGACGTGGCGTCGTACCAAACCTCCGGACGAGCATTTGACTGGGTCGGAGCTCCGTTGCCCATCGTCCTCGGGTGTTCGCCCCGTCTTCAGGGGCGAGTAATGATAGTGAGTGTGAACAGGGTCGCTTGTGCAATCCCTGTACCCCGAATCGCAGAATCATTTATAAATCCTTTAGTTCGGAATTCTTAAAACCCGGGTGACAAGGGTGTTTGGAGGAGGCCGGACGGCCCCCTCGGATCATACCATCGGAACGGTACGGACGCCGGCCTCCTCGGACAGCCAGCGGGTCTCCTCGTCGCATGTGAACAGGAGGACCTGCATCTCGTCCGCGATGCCTGCCAGGGCGCGGATGGCGCCCTCCTTCCTCTCGGAGTCGAAGGGCAGGAGGACATCGTCGAGAATCACGGGCACCTCTCCGCCGCCCATCTCCTTGGCGACGGCGAGCTTGATGGACAGGAGGACCTGCGCCTTCAGACCGGAGCTCCATGCCTCCAGACCCTTCCTGCCATCCTCGGACACCACGTTGATGTCGTTGTCGGTGGGGTCGATGCTCAGGGAGTATCTGCCTCCGGTCATCATCTTGAAGTACCTGTCCGCGCTGTCGACGACGCCGGGCTGCACCGTTTCGTACGCTTCGGAGCAGGAGGATTCGATCATCCCCTTCGCGATGATCGCGACGGCTCCGTTGCGCAGCATCTCCTTCCTCTCGGAACGGAGGTTCTCCAGTCTGTCCATCGCCTTCTCGAGCTCCTTCATGTCGAGGATGGCCCTCATCTGCTCCTCGATGGTTCCGATGCTCCTGTCGATCTCCGAGATCTCGGCGCTGTCGTCCCTTCCATCCCACTGGACGGGGCATTCCGGAACGTTCGGATCCAATCCGGAATTCCTGATCGCGGCTTCGAAGGTGGCGATCCTCCCGTCTATCTCCTTGGCGCGGGCGGTCCTGGTCCTGGCGGACTCGAACCCATCGGACCCGGAGAAGGGCTGGTAGAACATCAGCAGGGAATTGGTGGCCGAGACGCTCTCCGCGCGTGCATTCATGCGGGGCTTCTCGAGACGCACCACTTCGGAAGCGGCATGACGCAGCCTGTCCAGCTCCCCTACGGCGGAATCGATCCCCGAGGATGCCGTTCCAAGCTCGCTGCATAAGCTCCTGACCTCGTTCTCATAGGATTGCCTCCTCTCGATGCACGGCTGTACGTCGACTCCGGCAGGCCTCTGCACGGGAGCGGGTTCGGGTGCCTTGCCGCCCTTCCCCTTGATGATTCCTATGGCTGCCACAGATATGCCCGCGGCGGTGATGACGAAGCATGCGGGAGATACTGCCATCCCCAGGACGGCGCCGAGCGCGGCTATCACGATTCCGAGGAGAGCGATGGTCCTGCCGCCTTTGGCCGGAGCCTCCTTCGTCAGGGGTGTCGGTTCCGCAGGCCTGGAACGGGCCGATTCGATCGCATCCCCATCCGCATGGTACTGCCCGAGTCCGGAGACGACCCTCTCGATCCTCATGGACTGGGCGGACACCTTCCTGTAGTCGACTCCGCCGAGGGCATCCTTGGCATCGCGATAATCGTTCTCCAGCTTCTCCGATGTTTTCTTGGCGGAATCCTCTTCGGCGACCAGGCGCGCCCTCTCGTCGACATCGTCGACCGTGACCTCCCTGAACTCGCCGAGCGATGCGCGTTCCGATCTGAGGGCTTCGAGCTGCCTGTAGTTCCCCTCGTTCCGCTTGTAGTTCTCGTATATGGAACGGGTCTTCAGATCCTCGTCGCCGGACTGCTGGAGAGCCTCCTTCTGTACCTTCAGCTTCGCCGCCTTGTCCGCGAGATCCCCATACTCGTCGGCCCTGCGCTTCATATCCGCTACTTCGGCTTCTGTCCTGCTTATCGATTCGTTGATCCTGAGCAGCTTCGAACCGGAGTTCGAACGCAGACCGACGACGTCCTTCACCTCGTCATCGACCCATTCGATGGCCTCTGGGAGCCTGTCCCCGCCGGGTACCGTGAGGAACCGCTTCTTGATCTCCCCCTTCGTGATGGAATCGGACTTGTCGAGGGTGTCGGGATCCATGGCGAAAATCTCTCTGAACAGTGCGGGATCGATCCCCCGGACCTCCGCGGGAACATCGCCGATGACCTTCTTCGAATCGTAGCGGATCTCCTTCACCGAATCCCCGTCGACGACGTCCAGGATGCCGTTGTCCGACTTGTTGCGGGCCGGATACAGCTTCTTGGCGTTCGTGGGGGACAGGACGGAGCGGATGAACTCCATCGTCGAGGTCTTGCCGCTCTCGTTCGGACCATGGAACACCGTCATACCCTCGTCGACGCGGTAGTCGCGGTCCCTGATGCCACCGAAGGAACGTATACGTATCCTTGTTATCCTCATCTGGCCACCCCCAGTCTGGAGACGATGGCCATCACGGCTTCGTCGACTATGGAATCCAGCTCCTCATCCGTCATGCATTCGAAGGATTCCAGATTCCTTGCCATGACGGGGTTGGATGACAGCTTCGAGAGTATCGCGTTCCTCCCGGATCCCTTGAGGGAATCCCCGGAGCCGATGACGAGTCCGATCATGTCCTTCCCGCCCCTCCTGGCATCTATATCGACGGGCGGGACCGTCCTGATATCGAATTCGGAGATCGTGCATCCGATCCTCGAACCGATCAGAGACCTCAGATTGTCGGATTGCTCCCGGAGCATCCTGTCCATCTCCCCGCTGCCGACGAATGCCAGCCTGGCGATGGACCCCGGTGCTATCCTCCTGCGGAGATCATCGGTTATGGAGGCCATGTCCTTCCCGGCGATGTCCACCACCTCATCGTACCAGACGATGCCCTGCGTGGCGAAGAACTCGGCCGAGGCCACGCGTCCGTCGCGGACCTCCACCAGGTACGCCCCCTTCTCCCCGGTCTCCTTGAAGCTCCTTCCCTGTATGTTGCCGGGATACACGACCCAGGGGTCCTCGGAGAGGACGGCGCGCTTGTGTATGTGGCCGATGGCCCAGTAGTCCACCCCGCGGCCTCTGAGATCGCTCAGGGAGCATGGAGAATAGCTGTACTCCGCATCCACGGCATCGACGTCGCAGTGGACGCAGGCGACGGTGAATCTGTCGGGCGAGCCACGGAGCATCGAGGGGATGTTCCTCTCGTCATGCCAGTCCGCGAAGCTCGCTCCGACGGTCTCGGCACCCTCCACTCCGGGGATGTCCACCCTCTCCGGTTCGGTCCCGAACTCGTGCACGTTCGGAGGCATCGGGATGCTCTCCTCCCATGACGTGTGCGGGTCGTGATTCCCGCGGGAGAGGAACACGGGCACCTTCGCGCGTACCAGCTCATCCACGAGGAACATCCTCGTGCTCGGTGTGAGGGTCGACTCGTCGAAGGCATCCCCTGCGATGAACAGGGCGTCCGCCCTCGAGTCTATGACCCTGTCGACGATGCGCGAGAACGACTCGAATACGGACATCCTCATGCGCTCCGCCGCTTTCGGATCCTTCTCCGAGACCCCTTTGAAACGGGCCCCCAGATGAAGGTCGGCGCAATGAACGAATCTGAAATTTGCACCCATGCTCTAGCATCTTAATACCATGATATAAACGGAACCGGGGGGTCGCCGAAAAACCCCCTCTGGAGACCCTCTATCCGAGCCGGGATGCGCAATACCATATTATCATGGACCGCGATGACCGCCCGTTATCATGGATTGCATCAAGAAGAAGGTCGATGAGGAACTCAGGAGGGGCTGGATCGGCAGCGACCTCTCGTGCGAATACAATCCATGTCATTTCAAGGGGCAGGATTGCACGTTCTGCTACTGCCCGTTCTATCCCTGCATGGACGAGGACCTCGGATGCAATCTGAAGGGGAAGCACGGCGATGTCTGGGCCTGCTCGGACTGCCTGCTCATCCACAGGACCGAGGTCTGCAGATACATCATGGAGGAGGTCGGACGCCTCGGCATCGTTTCTGCCGAGGACCCCCGGTTCAAGGACATCTTCGCAGATGTGAAGAAGAAGTTCTACCGCGAAGGAAGGGCCATGATGGTGGTCGGAGCCACCTCCGACGCTGGGAAATCCGTCACCGTCGCGGCGATATGCAGGATCCTGCAGAGGAAGGGGCATCTCGTCGCCCCGTTCAAGAGCCAGAACATGAGCCTGAACGCCAAGGCCACCCGCATGGGGACGGAGATAGCCATGGCCCAGACCGTCCAGGCCAAGGCCGCCTGCCTCAAGACCCCGGACAGCCACATGAACCCGATCCTCCTGAAGCCGAAGAAGGACACCGTGTCCCAGGTCATCGTCTGCGGGAAGCCCTACGCGGATTACGACGTGGAATCGTACTACGACGAATTCGTCCCGGGACCCGGCAGGAGGATCGTGAAGGAGAACGTGGAGTTCCTCAAGAAGAGGTACGACTACGTCATCATGGAAGGCGCCGGATCCCCTGCGGAGATCAACATCTACGACAAGGACATAGCCAACATGGGCGCCGCCGTCGTAGCGGATGCCAGCGTCGTCCTCGTCGTCAACGTGGAATGGGGCGGGGCCTTCGCATACGCCCTGGGTACGATAGAGCTCATCCCCGAGCCGGACAGATCCAGGATAAAAGGCGTGATCTTCAACAACATACGCGGGAAGCTCGACAGGTTCAGGGACGGCATCCCCGAGTTCGAGAGGATCTGCGGCGTGCCGGTCATAGGAACGATACCCCATGCGGATGTCGTCCTGCCATCCGAGGATTCTGAAGCGCTCAGAGGGATGCGGAGATGCGGCGACGGGAGGTGCCTGATCGGAGTCGTCAAGTATCCGAGGATAGCGAACTTCACCGACGTGGACCCCCTCTACCTGGAGGATGTCTCCGTCGTATTCGTGGAGAAGCCCTCCGACCTCGACGGCGTGGATGCCATAGTCCTGCCCGGAACCAAGAACACGGTCAACGACATGCTGTGGATGGAGGAGAATGGAATCGCGGACCGCATCAGGGAGCTCCGCGGCAGGGTCCCCATCGCAGGGATCTGCGGAGGATACCAGATGATGGGATCCGAGCTCTGCGATCCCGAAGGCATGGAGGGAGGCGTGAAGCGCACCATCCCCGGACTGGGATTCTTCGACATGACCACCACGTTCGGCGAATACAGGAAGCGTGTCGTCAACAGCACCGGCCGCATGCTCGCAGGGGACGGCGGGAGGATCACCGGATACGAGCTCCATATGGGTATGTCCGATGTTCACGAGACCCCGCTGTTCGAGATCGAGAACAACTTCGACAAGGGTCCGCAGAAGGAGGGCGCCGTCCGCGAGGACGAGATGCTCTACGGGACGTATCTCCACGGCATATTCGACAAGAAGCCCTTCAGATCCTTCTTCCTGTCCCACGTGAAGCACGACGGAGAGACGGTAGACACCACATGCTCCAAGGACTACGACGAGGTCCTGGAGGAGAACATCCAGAAGCTGGCGGACGTGTTCGAGGAGAATCTGGACATGGGAAAGCTCATGGACATCCTGGAGGGGAGGATATGAGGGCCCTCGTCCTCGGAACATCCTCCGATGCGGGGAAGACCGTCACCTGCGCCATGATCTGCAGGTATCTTGCCAGGAAGGGACTGGACCCCGTTCCGTTCAAGGCGTCCAACCTATCGCTCAACTCCTATGCCACCAGGGACGGCGGGGAGATCGGCATGGGACAGACCTTCCAGGCCTGGTGCTGCGGCCTCGAGCCGGAGACGGACATGAACCCGGTTCTTCTGAAACCGAGCGGGGACGGCAGGATCCAGCTGATCGTCGGAGGGAGGCCCCTGGTGGATCTCTCGGGGGATTCCGAGGAGGGCAGGGATGCCGCACGCAAGGAGATCGTGGAGGCGTTCCGCAGGCTCTCGTCGGAGCACGGATTCGTCGTCTGCGAAGGATCAGGATCCCCTGCCGAACTCAACCTCATGGATCGCGACATGGCCAACGTCGGTCTGATGCGCTCGGTCGGGGTCCCGACGATACTGGTGGGGGACATCGAGAGGGGAGGCGTGTTCGCGGCGATCTACGGCACATGGAGGCTCATCCCCGATGATGTCAGACCCCTCATGAAGGGCTTCATCATCAACAGGTTCAGGGGCGAACCGTCCATCCTGAAGGAGGGAATCGAAAGGATCGAGGAGCTCACCGGCATGAAGTGCCTCGGGGTGCTCCCTTACCTCCACCTGAGATTCCCGGAGGAGGACTCCCTGTCCAGGTCCGAAGGGAGACTGGAGGGGGACGACCCCCAGAAGGCGTTCCTCGACAACATCGACATCATGCTCGATGCCGCCATCGAAGCCGGATTCGACTTCGACTCCCTGCTGGAGATCGCGAAGGGCTGATCATCCGCCGGAGGCGACCCTGAGGGCCTTCACCTCGGATCCCTCCGGAGTAACGGTATCCATCGGGACCGGCCTTCCGCCGATGAGGAATATGTAGGAATCCGGCGTATGCCCCGCCGAACGAACCGCTTCCTCTATCGTGACGCCTGCGGGGACCTCCACGATCCAGTCCTGAGCGCTGACTGTCGCCATGGGACTCTCCAGAGCCGGCGCGGTTATAACATATTCGCCTCCGTTCTGACAGGGCAACAACATCATTATCTACCGTGGCCACTTCATGCGATTATAATGCTTCGGTCCGGAGATTCCGGCGTTGGAAGCGGGAGGGGTCCCCCATGAACAGCGAATACAAGAGATTCATAGAGAACAAGTCGAAGATGTGCGAGTCGATCGACACCTTCGCTCCCGAACTCTACGAGAAGTACGACGTCAAGAAGGGACTCCGCGACAGCAAGGGCAACGGCGTCGTCGTGGGTCTCACCAGCATCTCCCAGGTCGACGGGACCGAGAGGATCAACGGCGTCAAGGTGCCCTGCGAAGGCAAGCTCCGCTACCGCGGGTACGACATCCAGGACCTGACCGCCGGATTCCTGAACAAACGGTTCGGATTCGAGGAGTGCGCCTACCTCCTCCTGTTCGGGAAGCTTCCGAACGAGGAGGATCTGGACGAGTTCAAGAAGCACCTCTCCGAGGAGAGGAAGCTCCCCGTCACCTTCACCAGGGACGTCATCATGAAGGCCGCCAACAGGGACATCATGAACTCCGTCTCCAGATGCGTCCTGTTCCTCGCATCCTACGACAAGAAGGCGCTGAACAACAGCATCGAGAACGTCCTGAGGCAGTGCATCTTCCTGATCAGCGTCTTCCCCATGCTGACCGTCTACAGCTACCACGCCTACAACCACTACATCAACGACGAGAGCATGTACATCCACCGCCCCGACCCCAACCTGTCCACGGCGGAGAACATCCTGCGCATGCTCAGGCCCGACAAGTCCTACACGGAGCTCGAGGCCACCGTCCTGGACCTGGCGCTCGTCCTCCACATGGAGCACGGCGGAGGGAACAACTCCACATTCACCACCAGGGTCACCACGTCCTCCGGATCCGACACGTACGCGGTCGTCGCAGCCGCCATGTCCTCCCTCAAGGGACCGAAGCACGGAGGAGCGAACCTGAAGGTCATGGACATGATGGACGACATCAAGCGCCATGTCAAGCACCCCGAGAAGGAGTCGGAGATGAGGAAGCACCTGTCGGACATCCTGGACAAGAAGGCCTTCGACCACCAGGGCCTGATATACGGGATGGGGCACGCGGTCTACACCAAATCCGATCCGAGGGCGCTCGTCTTCAAATCCTTCGTCAAGCAGCTCGCCGAGGAGAAGGGGAGGATGGACGACTACCGCATCTACGAGACTGTGGAGAGGATCGCCCCCGAGCTCATCCTGTCCAAGCGCCCCCACGCGACAAGCGTGACGGCCAACGTGGACTTCTACAGCGGATTCGTCTACGACATGCTGGGCATCCCCCGGGAGCTCTACACCCCGCTCTTCGCGACCGCGAGGATCGTAGGATGGAGCGCCCACAGGCTCGAGGAGCTCATCACATCCAACAAGATCCTCCGTCCGGCCTACGTCAACGTTGTCCAGCCCCGCGAGTACATCCCTCTGGAGAAGAGGCGAGGTGGATGTTCGGACAACCGACCGGGCACAGGGCGCTGATCAACGCATCCAGGGCGCTGGACTCCATGGACCTCAAGTATATCACCGAGGGCAACGGCATAGTCCTGAGCGCCATGGGGGACGACCTCCCCATCGGCATGGCCATCATGTCGGACGACGAGAACAGGACCCTGAACATCTACTGCTACCTGATGTTCGAGTTCCCTCCCGAGGCCCGCAGGACGCTGGTCCCCGAGCTCAACACCCTGAACAACACGATCAACAACGGCGGGTTCTACATGTCCACCGACGAGGACAAGATCTACTTCAAGATCGTCCAGAGCTACTTCGACAAGGTGCCGTCGGTCAGAACGATAGCCCACCTGATCCAAGTGGCGTTCAACACCGTCGACATCAACGACGGGAAGCTGAAGAACCTCATCCCTCCCAGCGCCATCCGCAAGGACCTGATGTACTCCTGAGCTCCGACGAGGCCAACAATTACATACGGACCTGGCATCGCCCCATCATGGCCGACAGGGAGAGCACCGCGGCGGAGAGATTCGCCTGCGGGGACAGGGATAGAGCGCTGTTCGAGGCGGGGATCAAGATGGGCACCCTCTACCACCAGTTCGTAGGGACCCCGGTCAGCCTGAAGAGCGTCGAGGGCCTCGAGAAGGCGATGTCCGATGCCATCGAGGTGCAGCCGTACGTCGAGAAGGCACGCGTGACCATAGTCCGCGACTCCATCCCGGAAGGAGGCGACGAGTATTCGTACTCATCGCTCACCGGAGAGATGATAGATGCCGTGATCACCATACGCATCGGCGATGCGAGCGTCACATCAGAGATCCGCTACGACGGGGAGCTGCATTATCCGCTGATGTTCGTCTCCGACCTGCAGCGATTCCATCATATCGATATCGGACATTCCATCCATCCAGCGATTTCGCTCGATGCTTTAAAATAAGAACCCCGATATACAGGGTAGGCCGACCTATCGTCTGGCGTGTTGCTCATGATCGCTGATATCAAAATTGGAATCACCGGACTTCCTGGTTCCGGCAAAACTTACGCGCTCCTGCGTGTAATCGAGATGCTTCAGGACGGGGAACTCAGGATCGGCGGCATGATCGATGAGCCCGTCGGAGACGGCAGGCACAAGACCGGCTTCACGGTGCGCGACCTTCTGACAGGCGAGACGGATGTCTTCGCCAGCACCGATATCGAGAGCCGCATCATGGTAGGGAAGATCGGCGTGGACCTTTCCAAGCTCGAAGCCATCGGCGTCAAAGCCATAAAAGAGGCGATAGAGAGCTGCGACATCATCGTCATCGACGAGGTCGGGAAGATGGAGGTCGAATCCGAGGCGTTCATCGATGCCGTCAAAGAGGCGCTGGATGCCGACAAGCCCATGATCATAACCCTTCACAAGAAATCGAGGAACCCCCTGCTGCAGGACATCAGGAGGAGGGACGACGTCCGCATCCTCGAGGTGACCCCCACCAACCGCAATCTGCTTCCTTACAAGATCGTCCGTCTGATGAGCGGTGAGAACGTTTGAGCCCCGATGGCTCCGTCATCCGCGAGGGATCGACAGACATCTGCGTTCCCCTTCAGCATTCCACCCACGGCCCCGGCAAGAAGATCGGTCCCGTGTTCTTCAACGAGCAGATGTCGTTCAACCGCGACGTCAGCGTCATGCTCCTCAGAGCCCTGGGGCGCGATTCCATAACCGTCGGAGACGCCATGGCAGCCACCGGATCCAGGTCCGTCCGCATAGCCAACGAGGTCCCCGGTTCCGAGGTTGTGGCCAACGACATCTCCGCCACGGCTATGCCGTGGATCGAGCGCAACATCGAGCTCAACAACCTGACCAACTGCCAGGCATCCAACAAGGACATGCATGTGCTGTTCTCCGAGAGGACGTTCAACTACGTCGACCTGGACCCGTTCGGCTCCCCTGTTCCTTTCCTGCAGTCCGCGATACGCGGAGTGGGGAAGAGAGGGATACTTGCCGTCACCGCGACGGACATGGCCCCCTTGGCAGGAGCCCACGCGCCCAAATGCAGGCGCAGATACCAGGTGGAACCGGTCAGGGGATTCATGTGCCATGAAGGGGGGCTGCGCATCCTCATGTGCACCGTCGCCCGCGAACTCGCCAAATTCGACCGCGGCATGAGGCCTCTGCTCTCGTTCTACGCCGACCACTACTATCGCACCTATGTGCAGATCGAAGAAGGCGCCAAGGCGGCGGACGCCACCCTCGCGAAGCTCGGATACATGGAGTACGATATGGAGACCATGGAACGCTCCCTCTCCCCGATCTGCGACGACAAGCACCGTCTCGGACCTTTCTGGCTCGGACCCCTGCACGACCAGGAGTTCCTCCGTTCGTTCAGCACCGAAGGCATGGCCGACGAGAAGAGATGCAGGAAGTACCTCGACCTCTGGACCAACGAGCTGGACGACCAGGTGTTCGTCTACGATATGAGCGAGCTCTCTTCGCATCTCAAGATGTCCCCTCCGAAGATCTCGGAGTTCGTGGAGGTCCTGAAGCAGCACGGAAGGGCATCGCTCACCCATTTCTCCCCGACCGAGTTCATGACGGACATCCCTCTGGACGAGCTCGTCGGGATATACCGCGAAGCAAGTCCCGACGCCTCCCGCCCGGCATAAAGTTTATAGGCCGCCGGCCTTAGGACTCTCAGGAGTTTTAGAATGCCCGGACTAGCCATCATCGGAGCGCAGTGGGGAGACGAAGGAAAAGGAAAGATCACGGATTACCTCGGCGAGGATGCCGACATGATCGTCCGCTTCCAGGGAGGCAACAACGCCGGCCATACGATCGTCGTGGACGGCAAGGTGTTCAAGCTTCACGGACTGCCCTCGGGCGTCGTCCGTCCGGGCAAGCTCGCCGTCATCGGCAACGGAGTGGTCGTCAACCTGGAGGAGCTCGCAGAGGAGATCGAACAGGTCAAGCAGGCCGGGGGCAACATCGACGGCCTCCGCATATCCGACCGTGCCCACCTCATCATCAACTATCACAAGAAGCTCGACGGCGCCGAGGAGAAGTACCGCGGCAAGAACGTCGTCGGCACCACCAAGAAGGGCATCGGACCCGCCTACCAGGACAAGATCGCCAGGATCGGATTCCGTGCGGGCGACCTTCTGGACGACGACCTCCTGAAGGAGAAGATCTCCTTCATCCTCCCTTACAAGAAGGACCTCATGGCGATGATGGGTGCCGAGCCCTGCCAGTGCACGACCGAGTCCCTCCACGCCAAGATGATGGGCTGGCGCGACATGGTGGGCGACTGCATCTGCGATACGTCCGTTCTGATCAACGACTCCCTCGACGAGGGACGCAACGTCATATTCGAAGGCGCCCAGGGCGCCATGCTCGACATCGACCACGGAACATACCCGTACGTCACATCCTCGGCCACCTGCGGAGGAGGAGTCTGCACCGGGTCCGGAGTCGCCCCCAACAGGATCGACAGGATGCTCGGAGTCGTGAAGGCGTACACCACCCGTGTCGGAGAGGGCCCGTTCGTCACCGAGCTCGATGCCGAGGCCGAGAAGAGGCTGCAGGCCAAGGGAGGCGAGTTCGGAGTCACCACCGGCCGCGGAAGGCGCTGCGGATGGCTGGACCTCGTCGTCGTGGAGCACGCCAAGAGGATGTGCGGATTCACATCCCTCGTCCTTACCAAGATCGACGTCCTCAACGATGTCGAGGAGCTCCCCGTCTGCGTCGCATACGAGATCGACGGAGAGGAGGTCAGACACTTCCCCGGATCCATCTCCAAGCTGAACAGGGCCAAGCCCGTCTACGAGACCCTCAAGGGCTGGAAGGGCTGGGACGACACCGCCGCCGTGGTCAAGGGCGGATACGACAACCTTCCCGGCGAGATGCGCGAGTACATCGAGTTCATCGAGAAGAACGTCAAGACCCCTGCCGACATCATCAGCGTCGGACCCGCAAGGGACGAGACCATCGACCGCCGCAACGGCGACTGGTGGTCCTGAACCAAACAGCCGCGTCACCCGGCGCGGCCCCCTTCCCCTCCAAACCTCATCTTCTATAGCAGGGTTTATAATACGGATTGAAAATCCAGCGTTGATTGTCATGAAGACGAAGATCAAGGCATCCAGAAGGTCAATGGGCATGAACTATGCGATCCGCGAGGTCACGGTCCCGGCCGCCGCCGCCAAGAAAGCGGGGAAGGATATCCTCGGTCTCAACATCGGGGACCCCAACAAGTGGGATTTCGAGACCCCCGAGTACTTCAAGGCGACCCTCAGATCCGCTGTAGACGAGACGGACAACGGGTACGGCGATTCCCAGGGCAACCTGGACCTGCGCCAGGCCATCGTCGACAGGGAGTACGAGAAGCACGGTGCGCGCATCACCTCCGACGATGTCTACATCACATCGGGAGTGAGCGAGGCCATCAACATCATGATGGGTACCCTCATCGAGCCGGGAGACGAGGTACTCGTCCCCGGACCCGGATACCCCTCCTACGCCCAGTTCATCAACTTCTACGAGGGACGCACCGTCCCCTACAGGCAGATCGAGGACGAGGACTGGCGCCTCGACGTGGACATGGTCAGGAAGAGGATCACCAACAGGACGAAGGCCATGGTGATCATCAACCCCAACAACCCCACCGGTGCAGTCTACGACGAGAAGGTCATCCGCGAGATGGGCGACATCGCAGCGGAGTACGACATACCGCTCATATCCGACGAGATCTACGACAAGATCATCATGGAAGGCACCCACTTCTCCGCCTCCCAGCTCCCCGACGACATCCCCCGTGTCATCTTCAACGGATTCTCCAAGGTCAACCTCATGCCCGGCTGGAGGATGGGCTACATCTACTTCATGGACCGCGACGGCCTGATGGACGAGGTCCGCGAGGGAATGATGAAGCAGTTCCGTGCGAGGATCTGCCCCAACGTCCCCTGTCAGGCCGCCGCCAGGGCATCCCTCCAGGGACCGCAGGACTACATCGTCGACATGAACAGGAAGCTCAAAGAGCGTGCGGACTTCACCTACAAGAGGCTCAACGAGATGCCTCTCATCAGCACCCGCCGTGCCAAGGGAGCGTTCTACATGTTCCCCAAGATAGATCTCAAGGGAACCCCCTGGAAGACGGACAAGGACTTCGTCCTGGACCTTATCAAAGAGGAGGGGGTCGTCCTCGTCCACGGATCGGGATTCTGCGAGGAGTTCGGAAAGGACCACTTCAGGACAATCACCCTGCCGCCCATGTCCGTTCTAGAGGAATCCTACGACCGCATGGAGAGATTCATCAACAGGCACGTCAACTGATCGGATCGATTCCGATCAAGGGGGATGGAGCGGTTCCATCCCCCGTTCTTCTTCCCATCATCCCGCTCTGGATCATTTGTGAACTGTCCGTGACACTTATTTTATACACGGTCAGTTATGTTGGATGTATATTCCAACTGGTGATGCCATGAGTCCTGAGGAATCCGATGCCAAGACATGCAACCGTTGCGGATACGTATGGAACAGCTACGCCGAGAAGCCGATCCGCTGCCCTGGATGCGGCACGTATCATTGGCATGAGGTGCCCATCACCAATACCTGCATCATGTGCGGGCACAAATGGTTCTCCAGGACCACGCAGGTCCCGATACGCTGCCCCAAATGCAAGACGCGTTCCTGGAGGGACGGCGAGGACGTCCCCGCATACGGACATGTAAGAAAGGCCGCCTACTCCTTCGATACAGGAGAGATCTCCGAGAGATACGATAACGGTCAGGGCTGCGTCAGCATCGCCATGGATATGAACCTGTCAATGGAGAAGGTCATATCCGTCCTCCGTTCCGAGATGGGCGATTGCCAGCTCAAAATGTGAGAAAAATGGGGGCGATGCCCCCGGGGTTTGATCACTCCAGTCTCTGGAGCATCTTGACGACCGCATCGACGACGTCGCGTCCCTTCTCGATGCGATCCATGGCCTGGAGCTCGGTCATGCCGGGTCCGGTGATTCCGAATCCGACGGGCTTGTCGTACTCCAGTCCGAGATCCATGACCTTACGGGAGGCCTGAGCGACCACGACCTCGTCGTGCTTGGTCTCTCCGGTGATGACGGCGCCGATGGTGATGACGGCATCGACATCGTCCTTCTCCAGCATCCTCTTGACCGCGAGGGGGATCTCGAAGACGCCGGGGACCTTGATCTCCTTGACGATCTTCACACCGAGGAACTCGGCCTCGGCTTTAGCACGCTCGATCATGAGCATCGTGACCTCGTAGTTGAATTCCGCAGCCACCAGTCCGATCTTGTACTCCTTCATGTTGTCACCTGTATCTTACGGGTCCCGCATCGGCGAAGCCCTGTCTGAGTCCTGTCCCCGCCCTTCTCGTCAGAGAATCCGGACGGAACAACAGGTCGTAAGCGTTTATCGCGTGCTCCCTGGCCCTGCTGTCCGCCAGGAATGCGAGCTCGTTGTCATCCTTGGCCTCGTCCTCGTGGACGAACACCTCGATGATGTGATGGTTGGTCATCAGCTGCGCGCTGATCAGACCGGTCGAAGCCTCATGTGCGCACATCTTGTCCTTCTGCTGAGGCCCGGGCATGCCGAGGGCCATGACCAGATCGCAGCCCTGCTCCTCGATGAGCTTCTTGGCTGCTACGGGCAGATCCTTGACCCCGGGGACCGTGTAGCGGACAATCTTGAATCCAGTACCGGTCTTCTGCAACTGATCGATGGCGGAATGCACCATATCGTACCTTGCGAACGTCGTGTCCGCGATCCCAATGAACTTCATGGTGCGCCTCCCATCGCGCGTATGCGGGCGATGATGCGCCGAGTGGCGTTGAGGTCCTCGGCGCATTCCGTGGCCCTTACGACCCTGATGTCGCCGAGACCCTTCTCGGCCAGCTGGCGGCGGAGATCGTCGGCATCGAATCCCTGGTCGTACCCGAGGACGATAACATCGGGTTTGACGTAGCGGACGGTATCGAAGATGTCCCCGTCACCACCGATGATCACGCGATCGACGGGCTTGAGAGCTCCGACGACGCGGGCCCTCATGGTCTCCGGCGTGATCGGCTCGTGCTTCTTCGCACGTACCGTGTTGTCGCAGGCGATGACTACGACGAGCTCGTCGCCATAGGAACGGGCCTGCTCGAGGTAGGAGATGTGACCGGGATGGATAAGGTCAAACACCCCCGACGCCATCACTCTGGTCATAGGAGGCCGCCGGCCTCCATGAACTTGTTCCATCTCTCGACGACCTCGTCGCCGGTGATGAAGGATAGGCCCTTCTCCTGTGCGTAGGCTTCTACATCCGTCCTGCACCTGGAGCCGCCGTCGTCCCCCATCATCTCACAGATGGTGGCGGACGGTCTGACGCCAGCCATGTACATCATGGCGGTGCATAGCTCGGTGTGTCCCTTGCGGTCCTGCAGGATCCTGTCGGTCGTGTTCAGGAGGTGGACGTGGCCGGGGGCCCTGAAGCGCTCCCCCATCTCGGCGCGTATGCGCTCGACGGGGGACCTGCTGAAGATCGTGTCGACGAAGCTCGTGATGGTCAGAGCACGGTCGTTGTCAGTGATCCCCGTGTATGTATCCCTGTGGTTGATGGTGACGCCGAAGGAGGACTTCGTGCGATCGTAGGGGATGTCCGTGGGGGCCATGGCCGCCAGAAGAGGGTACTTCGCCGAATCGTCCCAATAGACGTCGGACATGAACGGGAGCCCGATCTCGGACGCAAGCGGACCGGGCATGGTCGTGCAGATGAGACCGCCCGCATCGTTCCTCATCATGCGGAGGATGGAGGGCGTGACGAACTGGGAAGCTACTGTGAAATCGGTTTCACGCTCCCTGTCGTCGAAGTCGTAGACCAGTACCGGACGTCCGGATCTTATGTCCTCGAGGGCTCTGTCGAAACTCACTGGATACACCTATAATGTGGCTAATCGCAGGATTCGACTTATATCGAATGCCTCTACCACACAATTGGTAATATCCGGCTAGAGGAAAATCAGAATGCTTAGTTGGCCCCCTCCGCGTCACGCCGGATGATATGGCGCGAAGGAGGCGGAACGGGCCGATGTGTCGGTCGACCCATCCCTGTTGGTTGTGGTTTGCTCTCAGTGCTTGATGTCGAGACCGAGGTCCCTGAGCTGCTGGACCGCCTTGTCGTACACATCCAGGTACTCCTGGGTGGGCTTGACGGTCTTGACGTCGTAGCACTCCTGGAAGGTCTTGCCCTGAGGCGCGTTGGTGTACTGGGCCTCGTAGATGGGGATCAGCTTGTTGAGGATCTCGTTGACATCGGAGATCTTCATTCCGCAGGTAGCGACGGATGCGTTACCCATGATCCTGGCCTCCATTCCGGTGGTCTTGTCCTGGACGACTCCCT
>ERZ1026854.379-NODE-379-length-31325-cov-6.848897_pt1 | contig 31325 bp, 31 predicted proteins | sample MGYA00380157_ERZ1026854 | MGnify/ENA primary metagenome ERZ1026854 (study PRJEB33269, sample SAMEA4719793) | human gut metagenome | biome: human-associated habitat; feature: organic feature; material: feces | place: Cameroon | collected 2013-10 ... | reverse complement strand
CGTTAGCCCGGTCATGGTCTTGAAAACGGACGAGCCGTGTTTCTCAACCTAATAACGGGTTTGGTAAGGGGTTTTGAGACCGCATCAGCCCAGGAGGGCGTGAGCGGCGGTCTCGCAGTAGTCGAAGATGAGCTGGGGGTACAGACCCAGCACGATGACGAAGACCACGCAGATCACGATGGCGGCGAGGAACGCGCCGGGGATCTTGATCTTCTCTTCGGTGGTTCCCTTGTCGACGTACATCGCCTTGACGACCCTCACGTAGTAGTACAGCGAGATCGCGGAGTTCAGGATGGCGATGAACGCCAGCCAGACCCACTGGGAGGACACTCCGTCCACACCACCCAACGCTGCGTTGAACAGGAAGAACTTGGAGGTGAATCCGGCCAGAGGCGGTATACCTGCGAGGGAGAACAGGAACAGCAGCATAGCGGCGGCCAGGAAAGGCGACCTCTTTGCAAGTCCCTTGTAGTCCGAGATCTTCTCGCCCACACCGGCGCAGATGAGTGCACCAACGATGAGGAACGCTCCGCCCTTCATGAACACGTGGGTGAACATGTGGAACAGACCTGCGGACAGGGCGTACTCGCTCATGACGGCCAGAGCGATCAGGATGTAACCGGCCTGGGCGATGGAGGAGTACGCGAGCATCCTCTTGATGTTGTTCTGGGCGATCGCGACCACGTTTCCGACGGTCATGGTGAACGCCGCGATGATGGCGAAGAGGTACTGGACCTCCTCACCGCAGATGGCGTTCATCGACGAGCCGGCGACGAACAGGACGAGGAAGATCTGGAAGAACACTCCCAGACCCATCTTCTTGGATCCCGTTGCCAGGAACAGGGAGATGGGGGTGGGGGATCCCTCGTACACATCGGGAGCCCACATGTGGAAGGGCACCGCTGCGATCTTGAAGCCGTATCCGGCTACCATGCACACCAGTCCGACGGCGAGCATCCAGTTCATTCCATCGATGGTGGTCTGAGCTGCGATGGCCGCGATGTCGGTGGTCCCGGCCATTCCGTAGATCATGGAGATACCGTAGATGGTCAGGGCGGTGGACAGGCCTCCGACGATGACGTACTTGACCCCGGCCTCTGCGGCCCTGGAGTCGTTCCTCTTCATCGTGACGAGTGCGTAGGACGAGATGCTGGTGAGCTCGACTCCCGCGAAGATGGTCAGAAGGTCCGAGGACCCTGCGACGAACATCATACCGGTGGTTGCACCGATGAGCAGGGAGTAGTACGCTCCGACGTGGAGCCTGGTGACCTCGGTGCTCGCATTGGAGACTAGGATGGCCAGGAACAGCACGATCTGGAAGAGCAGGACCATCAGGCCGGTGTACTCGTCGTAGGAGTACATGCCCAGGGTCTCGCCCTTGTATCCGTCGGTCAGCATGTAGATGTTGACCAGCAGGGAGACGACCGTGAACACCAGGGCGACGGCCCATGTGGCGGCCCTCTTCTTCCCTGCGATCTGGACCGCAGGCAGGATCAGAGCAGCGATGAGCGTGATGATCATGGGTGCGACTGCGGAATAGTCTCCGAATATGTCAGTTACGAACATCACAGAACACCTCCGAACGAGGAGACGAGAGCGTCGACATACGGGTCGATGAATCCCAGAGCTGCATCGGGCCAGACTCCGAAGAGGGCGACGAGCACGGCCAGGACGGCCAGCGCCGCGAACTCGGGCTTGCTCAGGTCGTGGACGTGCTCGAGGTCGATCTTGGTCGTCTCGGGACCGAAGAGCGTCCTCTGCATGGACCAGAGGTAGTAGCCGGCGGTGAGCATGAGGGTCAGCAGGCAGAACAGCAGCAGCCAGAGGACTCCCTCGGACTGGATGAACTCGTAGAACCCGTAGACGAGCGGGAACTCTCCCCAGAACCCGACGAGACCGGGCAGACCGAGGGAGGCCATGAACGAGATCATCATGAACGTGGCGAAGACGGGCATCTTCCCGGCCAGTCCTCCGAGCAGGGGGATCTCCCTGGTTCCGAGGGCGTGTCCGGTGAATCCGCACACCATGAACAGCATCGCGGAGATGAGTCCGTGGGCGAACATCTGGAAGATGGCGAAGGTGATTCCGATGTCGGACAGGCATCCGATACCGAGCATTACCATTCCCATGTGGCTGATGGACGAGAACGCGACCATCTTCTTGAGGTCGGTCTGGGCGATACAGGCGTAGGCACCGTAGACCATCGAGATGAGTCCGATGGCGATGATGACCCACTGCCAGTGCTCCGCACCTGCGGGGAAGCACTCGAGACAGATCCTGATGATACCGTAGGATCCCATCTTCAGCATGACACCGGCCAAGATGACGGATCCGGCGGTGGGGGCCTCGACGTGCGCGTCGGGCAGCCATGTGTGGAAGGGCACCGAGGGCATCTTGACCATGAATCCGAAGAACAGGAGCGCGAAGACCGCGGCCTGGAATCCGGTGGAGGTCATGGGCATCAGTGCGACCATGTTTCCGAAGTCGAAGTTCGCGACTCCGGTCATGTCGAGGCTCATCCAGCCCATCGCGAAGATACCGATGAGCATGACGAGGGACGCCACGTGGGTGTAGATGAAGAACTTGATGGCGGCGTAGTGCCTCCTGGGTCCTCCGTACCAGTTGATCAGGAAGTACATGGGGATCAGGGTGACCTCCCACATGACGTAGAACAGGAAGTAGTCCGACGCCGTGAATACTCCGATCAGTCCGACCTCCATCGCCATGAGCAGCGCGTGGAAGTAGTTCGGCCTGTCGCTCTCTCCAGCGGAGAAGAGGATGACCAGAGGGGTCAGCAGTGCGGAGAGGAAGAGCATCAGGATGCTCAGTCCGTCGACTGCCAGGTTGAAGTTGATCACGATCGAGCTGGTCTCGATCCACTTGGCCTCGTAGCTATAGTCTCCCCAGCTTCCGTTGAAGCCGGCGTACATCAGATAGATTGTCAGGACCAGGGTGATGACGGAGAAGACTCCGGCGACGACCTTGGCGAGCTTCTGCCTCTCGCCGCCCATGGCGAGGGTGGCGATCGTTCCGATGAACGGGATGATCAGCAGGAGGGGCAGGATCATAGTATCGATACTCATTTCACATGCCTCCCAGGATCATTGCGATCACGACGAACAGGACCGAGAGGACGGCGACGCCCAGCAGGACCACGGATGCGTAGTCGTGGACGTTTCCGGTCTGGACCTTGCTCATGACGTCTCCGCCGCCGACGACGGCCGCGGACAGTCCGTTGACGGTACCGTCGATGACCTGCCTGTCGACATAGTTGACGCCCTTGGCAACCCCGTATCCGAGCTTCCAGGAGATCTGGTTGTACAGGTCGGGGAACCACCATCTCTTCGTGAGCGCCTTGTAGAGCCACGAGTTGCCGTCCTTGTTGAACTTGCCGGGGTCCACGGTCTTCTTCACGTACATGACGTAAGCGATTCCGATACCGACCAGTGCGAGGACGATCGTCAGATAGGTGTAGGGGTTGGTGAACAACTCTGTGAAGTACTCGAAGCCCTCCGCGTGGCCGCCTCCGACCTGGAAGCCGGTGGCCGCGACGTCGAACGAGATCATGGCGTCGAGTCCGAACATGAGCAGGAATCCGCTGAGGACAGCGAACACGGACAGGATGACCAGCGGGGTGGTCATGGTCTTGGGGGACTCGCCGTGGCAGTGCTGCGAGGCGTGACCCTCCTCTCCCATGAACGTCATGAACCACATGCGGAACATGTAGAACGCGGTCATGAAGGCGGTGATGATGGCCAGGATCCAGAGGACGGTGAACCAGACGGTTCCGTCGTGTCCGGCCTCCATTGCGATCTCGATGACGAGATCCTTGGACCAGAATCCGCTGAACAGGGGGAATCCGGCGATGGACAGGGATCCGAGGAGCATGGTGATCGAGGTGATCTTCATGTGCTTCCCGAGTCCGCCCATCTCGCGCATGTCCTCGGTTCCGACGGCGTGGATGACCGATCCGGAGCACATGAACAGCAGGGCCTTGAAGAAGGCGTGGTTCATCATGTGGAAGCATCCGGCGATGAATCCGGCCGCTCCTGCGGTGATGAGGATGTCTCCCTCGGCTCCGCCCATGTCCATCCCCAGAGCGATGAGGTAACCTCCGGCTCCGAGACCCAGGATCATGTATCCGAGCTGCGAGATTGTGGAGTACGCCAGGACCCTCTTGATGTTCATGTTGTTGAGAGCCATGGTCGCCGCGAAGAACGCGGTGAATCCTCCGATGAAACCGACGAACAGCATGACGTTGGCGTCCTGGATGAACAGGGGGTAGGCCCTTGCGACCAGATAGACTCCGGCCTTGACCATGGTCGCCGCGTGGATAAGAGAGGACACAGTGGTAGGTCCTGCCATCGCATCGGGCAGCCAGTCGTGCAGGGGGAACTGAGCGCTCTTTCCGATGACTCCTCCGAAGACGAGGAGCATGGCGAGCGTGAGGTTGTTCGAGTCGACGCTAGCGATGGCGGCGGGGTCGAACATGTTGGTGTAATCGAGGCTGTGGAACTCTCCGAGGAGGATGAACAGTCCGGCCATGAGGCAGACGTCTCCCATCCTCGTGACGAGGAAGGCCTTCTTGGCGGCGGATGCCGCGTTGGCGGAAGCTGCGTCTCCGTCTGCGTGCCTGAAGGACCAGAATCCGATCAGGAGGTAGGAGCACAGTCCCATGACTTCCCAGAAGATGAACAGCTCGAGGAAGTTGCTGGACACGATGAGTCCGAGCATTCCGGTCAGGAACAGGGAGACCTCGGCGTAGTACCTGGTCTTCCTGGCTCCCTGGTCTCCCATGTACCCGATGGAGTAGATGAAGATCAGGGTCGAGATGAACGACGAGAACAGCATCATCATGCATGTCAGGCCGTCGACGTAGTATCCGAGGTGGATCTCGAGGTCTCCGATGCTGAACCAAGCGATCTGCTCGGTCACGGGGTTCGGATAGACATCTCCGGTCAGATACTCGTATGAGATGATCGCCGAGATGATGAACGCGATGAGCGCTCCGGCGATGGCGATGTACCCTCCTTTCTCGGGGGTCTTCCTTCCAAGGAGTCCGATGATAAGGAAGCACAGCATCGGGATGAGGGGTACGAGCCAAGTGTATTCTATCAACATGCTTACCACCTCATGGATGTGAGACCGTCCTCATCGAGTTCGGTCGTCTTCCTCATCTTGTATGCATTGAGCAGGATGGCGATACCGACAGCGACCTCTGCGGCTGCTACGGTGATCGTCACGATGACGAACGCCTGACCCATGATGTCGGGGTGGAAGGCGCCGAACGCGACGAAGTTGATGTTCGCTGCGTTGAGCATGAGCTCGATGCACATCAGTACGATGATCGCATTGCTCTTTGTGACCACTCCGTACGCTCCGATGGAGAACAGGATGGCCCCGAGAAGCAGGAAGAACTCAATTGGAATCATCCGATTCAACCTCCTCTCTCGAAATGACGACTCCGCCGATCATGGCGCCGAACATCAGCAGTGCGAGCGGGATCAGGATGAGCCCGTACTTCTCGAAGATGGTGTACGCAAGGCTGTTCTCCTTGAGATCGCCGTTCTCGTCCCAGATGCTGTCCTCGTCGTCCGTGGGGAACGTGGGCTGCTCCTGGGGCTCGTTGGTGCCGGTGTAATCAGCCCAGTTGACGGAGAAGATCCCGATTGCCAGGACGGCGAGCAGGACCACGGCCACGGTTGCGCCGACGGCCTTCTTCTTATCCGCAATGCCGAAACTCATTCGGAATCACCCTTTTTCATGATGTATCTTCTAGTCAGCATGATGCTGAACGCGAACAGGATCGTGATGGCTCCAACGTAGACCAGGATCTGGATAACGCCTATGAACTCCGCTTCGAGGAAGAAGTAGACGAATCCGACGCACAGGAATACGAGCGCCAGGTAGAAGGCGCTGTGAACGACCTCCGGGTCGGTGACGACGTAGAGCGCCGCCAGGACGGCGATGGCCGCCAGGAGGACGAATGCCAGGAGATCCAGGTTTCCGAGGAGGTAGTTACCGAAGTCGCCGAATCCTCCGCAGAACGCGTCCCAAATGTCCCTGATGATTCCCATCAGAGCACCTCCTTCATCAGAAGAGCATCCTTGGGACAGTCGTCCACGCAGTTGTTGCAGCAGATGCACTTCGATTCATCGATGACCGGGCGCAGTATGGGCTTGCCGGTCTTCTCGTTCTTTCCTTTCTCCACCATCTCGATGGCGTTGACAGGGCAGACCTTGGCGCATTTCTTGCAGCCGATGCACTTGGCGTCGGTCAGCTCGGGCCTGTCCAGACTGGCCAGGGCCACGCGCCTCTCGGGGTTGCCGTTGTCGATATCGGACTGGAGAGTGACCTCCAGCTTGACCTTCATTCCCTCGGTGGTCTTGTCGTAGGCGAGCCTGCGGGGACCGTAGAGCAGGTCGAATCTCGTGAACTCGGCGAGCTCGTACTCGGGGGTGACGGTCATGGCGTCGACGGGGCAGTACTCTGCGCAGTATCCGCACATGGCGCACCTGCCCATGTTGACCTGAGGCCTCTTGACGATGTTGCCGTCGTCATCCTCGGCGTCGACGAGCTTGATGCACGCAGTGGGGCACATGCGCACGCACATACCGCATCCCACGCACTGGTCGAAGATCAGTCCGGGGCGTCCGCGGTAGTTGTCCGGGACCCACTCCTTCTCGTAGGGGTACAGGACGGTGACGGGCCTGCGGGGGATGTTCTTCAGGAACAGCTTCAGGACCGCCCACTGGGGCTTGAGGACCCAGAGGTGCCTCGCATTGCTGCGGGGGTACTTGTCTAGATATTTCATGCTCATCAGAAGAAGCCTCCTGTCTTGAGCAGCAGCACTACTGCCAGGTTGATCACGGACAGGGGCATGAAGACCTTCCATCCGATGTTGACGATCTGATCGGGCCTGACACGTCCGAGAGCGGCCCTGACGAGGATCATCAGGAAGAACACGAACCAGGACTTCAGCAGGAACACGATCTCGGGCACGGGGCCGTTGCCGATGATGGGGAGAGCCCATCCGCCGAGGTACATGATGGCGAACATGGAGCATGCCACGTAGCCTCTGAAGTAGTCGGCCAGCATGATGAGACCCCACTTCATTCCGGCGTACTCGGTCTGCCATCCCTCGACCAGCTCGGCCTCTGCCTCTGCGATATCGAAGGGCACACGCTCGGATTCCGCGGTGGCGCAGAAGAAGAACGTGATGGCACCGATGATCTGCGGGATGAAGTACCACATGGTGTCGTACTGGGCGTCGACGATGTCGCCGATGTTGAAGCTGCCTGCCATGAGCGCGGTGGTGGCGATCATGATGAGCATGGGGACCTCGTAGGAGATCATCAGCTCGGCGGCACGCATACCTCCGATCATGGCGTACTTGTTGTTCTGGGACCATCCGGAGACCAGGATGAAGAACGGCGCCAGGGCGAAGAACGCCATGACGATGAGGAGTCCGGAGTCGTAGTTGACGACGAACCATCTCTGGGACAGGGGGATCATACATGCCAGCAGGACGGAGACTCCCACGATGAGGGAGACGGTCCACATGTAGGTCATGTTGTCGACCTTCTTGGGGATGGTGTTCTCCTTCATGAAGGTCTTGAGTCCATCGGCCACGCACTGAAGGAATCCCTTCATACCGACCATGGTTCCCCTTCTGTCCATCATCCTACCGAGGAACTTACGCTCCATCCATAGCGACAGCAGCGTACACACGAACACCACGATGAACACGATGAGCATGAAGATGATGAGTGCGAACAGCACGCTGACGTAATCGCTCATCAGCCACTCGGACACGCAGTTGCCGGGGAAGATCAGGTTGATCAGCCAGGCGATCGCTCCGCCGATGATCTCCCACAGCTTGTAGGAGATGTCGAAGGGCAGGTTGTAGACGCCCTCGAACGGGTAGAACTGGTTCTTCATGGGATCGTTGAAGAAATCGATCCAATTGAGAATGCTAGAATACTCTACCAACGGAATCACCTGTCTGTCTCGCCTAGGCACATGTCGATCTGAGCGAGGACGGCCGGAACATCGGCGATCCTGACACCCACGCACTGTGCCTTGGCGGATGAAACGTTCACGAAGATCGGACTGCGCACCTTGAGCCTGTAGGGCTTGTCGGTGCCGTCGGATACGAGGTACATGAGGGACTCTCCACGGGGGTCCTCGAGCCTGGTGAAGTGGGTACCGGCGGGAACCCTGGAGGGGGCCTTGATCCTATACGGGGCGTTCTTTCCGAGCGCCTGGATCTTCTTCACTGCCTGCCTGATGATGTCGCAGGACTGGAACATCTCCTCGATACGGATCATGTATCTGGCATAGGAGTCGCCCTCGGTGAGGACGGGGACCTCGAAGTCGACCTTGTCGTAGTTGTCGTACGGGTCGTCCCTGCGGATATCGAAATCGACGCCGCAACCCCTCATCGCAGGTCCGGTCAGTCCGAGGTTGGCGGCCTGCTCCCTGGTGAGGTAGCTGATGCCCTTCATCCTCGAAACGATGACGGCGCTGTCGTCCATGAGAGCGATAACGTCCCAGAGTGCCTTCTCGAACCTGTCGACGGTACGGATGACATCCCTGTCGAAGAGCTCGGTGGTGTCGTTGCGGACTCCTCCGATCCTCGGGTAGTTGGTGGTCATCCTGGCACCGCACAGCTTGACGTTGAGATCGAGGAAGTACTCCCTCTCCCTCATGGCCCAGAGGAACACGGTCAGGTTACCGAGGTCGGTACCGACGGCGGCGAGCCACATGAGGTGGGACTGGATACGGCAGATCTCGTCTGAGACGATCCTGATGTACTTGGCCTTCTCGGGGATGTCCATTCCCAGAGCCTTCTCGACGGTCATGCAGTACAGGTGGGTGTACGTCATGGAAGCGGCGTAGCAGAGACGGTCCGCCATGGGGATGATCTTGGGATAGGTCCTGTTCTCGGTCTCCTTCTCCCAGCCCCTGTGCAGGTATCCGACGATGGGGTCCGCATCGATGCAGATCTCTCCGTCGACCTGGATCTTCAGGGTCCAGAGTCCGTGCGAGAACGGGTGCTGCGGACCCATGATGATCCACATCTTGTCCATTCCCATCTTGTCGGACTCGGCCTTCAGCTTCTCTTCGGCCGCGACGATAGGTGCTAATGAATCGGTCATTTCACTCCTGCCCCCTGAGCTTGTAGGATTTCCTGAACGGGAAGAACTCGTAGGTCTCGGGCGTGAGGAGCCTCTCGAGCCTGGGGTGACCGTCGAAGACGATACCGAAGAGCTCCCAGGTCTCCCTCTCGTGCCAGTTGGCTCCCTGCCAGATGAGCGCGACGGAATCGATGTGCGGGTCATCGGAAGGAAGGTCGACGGAGAGCTCGATCATGAGTCCGTTCCAGTAGTTGGACAGGTGATAGACGACGGTGAGGTGATCGACGTAGTCGACACCGATGACAGTGGAGCAGTGCTCGAACGTCAGGTTGTCGTGGATGAACACGCAGACCTCCTTGGAGATCTCCCTGGGGGCCTTGGCGTAGACCCTGCGGGCCTCGGTGCCGGTGACCTCCACCTGGGGGAATTTCTCGGTGAGGAGCGTTTTGACCTCATCCTCGGTGGGCGCCTGGTAGACTGCCGATGTATCCATCTTCAGTCCTCCATGAAGACGCCTCTCCTGAAGTAGTCCTCGATCTTCTTCTGGAGCAGCATGAAGCCGTCGATCATCGCGTCGGGACGTGCGGGGCATCCGGGGATGTAGATATCGACCGGGACGATCTGGTCCAGGCCCTGCACGGTGTTGTAGGAGTCGTACCAGGGTCCGCCGGAGATGGCGCACTCGCCCATGGCGACGACCCACTTGGGGTTGGGGATCTGTTCGTAGAGACGCCTGAGGTCGGGACGGATCTTCTTGGAGATCCAGCCGTTGACCAGCAGGATGTCGGTCTGCCTGGGCGAGGAACGGTAGATCATTCCGTAACGCTCGGCATCGTATCTGGGAGCGGACGCGGCGGCCATCTCGAGGGCGCAGCAGGCGAGACCCCAGTGCAGGGGGTGCATGGAGTTCTTCATAGCCCAGGCCCAGATGGGCCCGGTCAGCTCGTCTATGGTCTTCTTGGTACCGGAGCTCAGAAGGTCGTTAATCATGGCGTCAGACCACGACATGAACTCATCGGCACTCATGGCCACAGCATGGGGGTACAGGCTCATATCCATACGTTTTCCTCCTTTTTCAGGGAGTAGCAAACCCCAAGAATCAGAATCGCGAAGAAGGCGATCATCATGGTCTGAGCAGTGGTCGACAGTCCGGAGAATGCGACCGCCCAGATCATGAGGAAGGTTGCGACCAGGTCGAATACTACGAAGATCAGAGCGAACGTGTAGTACTGGAACCTGAACTGAACCTGTGCCTCTCCGATAGGTTCTGAACCGCACTCATAGGTTGATTCCATCCACTGAGTGGGTTTCTTGGGCCGGATGAACCTCGATGCCCACCATGCCAGAGGGGCGAAGCCTAGGGCGATGACCGCGACTATCGCCAATGGCATGTAAAATGCTACTAGAGACATTGTACGCGCGCAAGAGATGGAAGTATAAAATGGCCACGTCGTCCTGGCCTTTCCATATATATTAGGAAAGGAGAGATTCTCGATGTTTGTGCGAGACCAGCGACGGCGTTGCGATCCCGAGGATGTTTTTTCTACGACGTAGGGGATTGACCTTGCATGACTGCAAGGATCGGCTTCATCGGGGCCGGGAAGATGGCGGAGGCCCTCATCGCGGGGCTCATAGCGAAGAATGTCTACACGAAGGACGAGATCATCGCATGCGCACCCAGCCAGGGGACTCGCGACCACATGTGCCAGACATACGGGATCCGCATGTTCGCGACGGCTTCCGAGGTCGTCGCCGAGACGAAGCTCGCCGTCCTCGCCGTCAAGCCGAAGCAGGTACCCCATGTGTTCGTCGACGAGGGGACGAGGATGCAGGAGGGGACCACCGTCCTCAGCCTGGTCGCAGGACTCACCATCGACAAACTGAAAACATATGTGCCAGACTCCAAGATCGTGAGGGTCATGCCCAACCACTGCGTCGCGGTTCTCGAAGGCGCCATGGGCTACGCGACGGACGGGACGCTGTCCCCAGAGGAGGCGTCGGACATCGCCTCCATTCTCGGAGCCGTCGGACTCGCCGTCGAGATCTCCGAGGACCAGATGGATGTCATCACGGGCCTCGCGGGGAGCTCACCTGCATTCCTCTATCTCGTCATCGACGCCATGGCCGATGCAGGCGTCCTGAACGGGCTTCCTAGGAAGGATGCCATCCGCCTCGCGGCCCAGAGCATGCTCGGATCCGCCAAGATGGTGCTGGAGACCGGGAAGCATCCCGACGTCCTCAGGGACGAGGTGTGCTCGCCCGCCGGAACGACGATCGAGGGCGTGCGTGCCGCGGAGGATCTCGGACTCCGCTCCGCGATGATCGCTGCAGTGGATGCCGCGGTTCAGAAATCGCGCAGCATGACCAGATGATCGGTGCCTGAAGAAGGACTTCACCAGTCCGCAGACCACCCTGGGACCGTTGGCCCATATGGAGCCGGCGTCCCAGTCCAGGTCGTTCTTGTTGGCGATGGTCGAGTTCATCATCCTGGTGCCCTCGTCCTTCGTCTCCCACAACCTGGCCTCGCGCTCGGCCGGATCCTTGATGAGCATGATCTCATCGATCCTGTGCATGAGGTCGCGAGCCTTCTGCGTACGGTCGACCCTGCTCTCGTAGGACTCCTTCGTGGCCCTTCCGGCCTCGTACTCGCACCTGGCGAGCTCCAGGGCCGCATCATAGGAGATCTCCGCCACGTCATCGCGGGACATCCATTTCGTCTCGTAGGAGAGCACATGCTTCCACGAGGGGTTGTCCAGAAGCCTCCTGTGCTCCTCCAGGGTACGGGCGCGGAGCGTGTAGCCCCATTCGGACGGGTTCTCGAAGATCCTGCTACCGGGATCGACGAACGGTGCGAACGGCGCATTGTAGATGAACAGCTTGTCCTCCTGCTTGACGGAGGCCCAGAGCTTCTTGGCCACCCTGGCGCTGTCCATCGCCGATTCCCTGTCCTGATAAGGCAGTCCGTTCATGTAGAACAGGTCAAACCTGCTGCATCCGCACTCAAACGCAGTGGGGATGGTCTGCTCGATGGCCTGGTTGGTGTATCCCTTGCCCAGGACCGAACGGACCTTCTCATCATGGGAATCCGGGGAGAACTCGATGGACCACCCGTTCTCGAACGTACGGTCCACATCGTTGAAGTACTCCATCCCGGCACCGTTGAACAGCTCGATGACGACATGGTTCTTGACACCGCGATCCCTGCACTCCTTCAGGAAGCGCTGGGCGTATCCCGCGCTGTGCTGCCTCAGATCCCCGACGATGAATATCGGGGTGTCCAGGTAGGATTGAATGACGCTTATGTCCTCTGCGAGCTTCTCGGGGCTCCTGAAGGCGGGCTTCTTCCTGCATACCACGTTCCCATTGGCGAAATGGGACCCTCCGCACTCGGCGCAGTTGATCGTGCACCCGCGGACGGTGAACACGGAGGTCAGAGGGAGCTTGTCCCACCCGTACCAGGGCAGGGCCCCTTTGATGTCCATGTTCCTCATGACGTTCTTGATCATCACGCCGTAGTCGAACTTGACGGAATCCAGCGAATCCAGGGAATATGTCAGACCGTTGTCGTGGACCTTTCCGTCATCGTCCTTCCAGACCAGGTTCGGGACCTGCGACAGGTCCCCTTCCCTCTGAAGGGCCTCCATCATCATGACCGTGGGCACCTCGGTGGTGTCCCCGCGCATGACCAGATCGACCTCGGGGCGCTGGATGAGCTCCTCCCAGAAGTAGGACGATGTGAAGCCTCCGAGTTCGACCTTGGCGTCGGGATGGTGCTTCTTGACGATCTTCGCCAGCTCGAGAGCCCCGTGGGCATGCGGCATCCAGTGGAGGTCGATGGCGAACACGTCCGCATCGATCTTCCTGATGCATTCCTCCGCATCGAAGGAATCGCTCTGGAGCATCCTGACCGCTATGTTCAGGATCCTCGTGCTGAAGCCGGCCTCCATCAGCTCGGCGCATATCGTCATGAACCCGATGGGATACATCTCGAACACCGGGGACGACGGGATGACATCGGATACGGGCCCGTAGAATATGGGCTTCTTACGGAAATCGTAGACGCTGGGTGCGTGCAGGAAGACTATGTCCCTCTTCATCGGATCACTTGCCGAAGCGCCTGACGCGCTGCTGATACGTGCGGATCGCACGAAGGAAGTCGATGTGCCTGAAGCCGGGCCAGTACACATCGGTGAAATAGAATTCTGAATAGGCCATCTGCCAGAGCAGGAAGTTGGATACCCTGATCTCCCCGGAGGTGCGCAGCACCAGGTCCGGATCGGGGATCCCGGTCGTGGAGATGTATTTCGAGATCGTGTGCTCGCAGATATCCTCCACCTCCATCCTGCCGTCCAGTACGTCCTGGGCTATGGAACGGACGGCCTGGGTGATATCCTGGCGTCCGCCGTAGGCGATGGCGAGGTTGAACGTATGGCCGTCGAATCCCGCGGTCTTCTCCAAGGCGTAATCCATCGCCTTCTGGACCTTTTCCGGGAGGGCGTCCCTCTCGCCGATGACCCTCACGGCCACCCGCTCCTTCTGGACCCTCGGATCGTCCGCGAACTCATACAGGGACTGCTCCATGAGGTCCATGAGATAATCGACCTCCTCCTCGTCCCTGTTGAAGTTCTCCATGGAGAACGCGTAGACGGTCAGCACCCCGATATCGAGATCGAGACACCAGTGGAGGACCTCCTCCAGCTTCTTGCGGCCCAGCCTGTGGCCCTCCATGGGGGCCTCGCCGAGGACCTCCTCGGCATAGCGGCGGTTGCCATCCATTATGATGGCGATGTGATTTGGCATCTCGCCGGCGCGGACCTCCTTCTCCAGCTGCGAATCGTAGGTGGCATAGGCCTTGTCGGTGAAGATGCCCTTTATGTCCATGGACTCACGCGAAATCCTCGGGTATGCCGGCGGACCTCTCGCCGAGATCGAAGCACCCGATGGCGGCCACCGCCCCGATGACCCCTTTGAGTCCCGTGACGCTGATGATCTGGACCCCGGTCTCCTCGGCGACCTTGATCGCATCGTCCGTGGTGTAGAGGACGGACTTGCAGGACCAACCGTAGTCCCTGAGTTTCTCGGGGACCTCGAGTCCCTGGAACACGGTGATGACCGCATCCTCGGAGTAACTCTGCTTGCGTACGAAGTCCACTGCGTACTCGATGAGCGCCGGGATCTCCTCCTCCTTCACAGCGAACGATACCGCGGTGGAGCAGCAATTGGTGGTCTTGTTGGGGACCTTCGGATTCAGCTGGATGATCTTGTGCTCCAGGAATCTGCCGATGGGGCACTCCATCCCGAGCTTGAGGGAGACGACCCATGATGCGCCCTTCTCCTTGGTGTCGGTGTCGTCGATGCCGATGATCACCCTCACCATCTTGGGCGTGATGATGTCCACGTGGGCGCGGTGCGCCCCTCCGATCTGGAAGTCGTCGGGATACTCGGTGCGGATGACGTCGGAGCACTGAGGGATGCATGCGCCTATGCCGACGGTGGCTCCGGCGATGCCGAACCATGTGGTGCGTACCTCGTCGCCCTCCACCTTCAGCGCGGAGAGCCCCTGGCCTCCCACATCGGCGGACACGGGGCCGAAGTTGAGCTCCTTCTCCCCGATGGTGACGTCCATGACGATGGAATCAGACTCTATGCTGATCCTGTCGATCACGCCGCCGGTGCGGCGCCTGTTGACGAGATCCCACTCCCCGGGACCCTTGGATACGCACTTCTCGATGATGCGGGCCTTGCCTGCCTTCTCGTCCACGAGAGTGAAGAATCCCTTGCAGAACAGAGGACCGTAACGCGCCCTGACCTCGTCGGGCCTGAGGACCTGCATCACTCCTCATCTCCTTCGCTGTCATCGTCATCCCCGTTGTCCCAATCCTCGGGATCGGCGATGTCTATGGCGTCCGAGGGGACGTGCCTGCACAGGAACACGGTCTTCGCGGCCCTGCCGATATCGGAGCCCATCTCCATGCAGACCCCGGTGTCGATGACGAGGATCTCGGGCTCCTCCATCCTGACGGCTCCGGCCCTGAGGGCATCCCTGTAGGTGAGCGACAGGTGGACCATGTTCCTGTCCGTGGGCGAGATGCCGTCACGGAGGATGTCGTCCGACTCCTCGGGATCCACTGGATAGAACAGCTCCGGAGGGATGTCCTGGTTGTCGAGCCTGAGGTCCAGGGGGATCGTGTGGCCGTAGGTGGCATGGATCTTCCCGTTGGCGATGGAGTAGCGGCCCTTGGGGTCGGTCTCGATGAGCGCCTCGATATGCCTGGGCTTGAGCCAGTTCATGTAGGTGTGGCGGGCCCTGATCAGAGATACGACCTCCTGCATGGCGACATAGCCCTGGTCGTCCATGTCGGGATCGAACTTGCCGTGCCTGAGGATGGCGGCGAGGGTGCGGCCGATCCTCTCGACCTCTTTATCGGACATTATGAACTTGCCCTCCTCTCCGCAGATGGGACATCTCTCCGCACGGAAGTAGCCGTGCTCCTCGCATTCCCTTATCATTGTGACACCTCCGAAGCCAATTCAGCTGCGCGAACCGCATTGGCCATAAGCATACATATCGTCATTGGCCCCACGCCGCCCGGGACGGGCGTTATCGCGGAGGCCTTCTCGCTCACGGCATCGAAATCCACATCGCCGGTGAGCCTGGATCCGCTTGTACGGGTGGGATCCTCGACCCTGTTGGTGCCGACATCGATGACGACGGCGCCCTCCTTCACATCGTCCGCCTTGATGAAGCCGGGCTTGCCGATGGCGACGATGAGGATATCGGCCTGCCTCGTGATGGAGCCAAGGTCCTTGGTCCTGGAATGGACGACGGTGACGGTGGAATCCGCGCCCGGACCCTTCTGGAACATGAGGGCGGCCATGGGCTTGCCCACGATGTTGCTCCTGCCGACCACGACGACATGCTTTCCGGCGGTCTCGATGCCGGACCTTATCAGCATCTGCTGGACACCGGCAGGGGTCGCGGGCATGAACACCGGGTCCCCTGTCAGGAGCTTTCCCACGTTGAAGGGATGGAAGCAGTCCACGTCCTTGGACGGGGACACCGCGCACAGAACGGCGTTCTCGTCGATCTGCTTCGGCAACGGGAGCTGGATGATGAAGCCGTGGACCTCCGGATCGGCATTCAACTCGCCGATCTTGGCCATGAGCTCGTCCTGGGTCGTCTCTGCTGGCATGCGGATGGTGATCGAACGCATCCCCAGGGACTCGCACATCTCGCCCTTCTTGCGGACGTACACCTGGGATGCAGGGTCGTCCCCGACGAGAACGACTGCGAGACCGGGCGTTATGCCCTTGGCCTTGAGCGCCTCTATCCTCGTCCTGAGGTCGGCGTAAATCTGCTCTGAGACATCCTTTCCAAGAATGAGCCTAGCCGTCATGGTCCACCTCGACTGACCGCCAATCGTACAAGCCCTTATTAAGTACTGTCTCGGAAACCTCGAGTATCGAGGTCCGACAGGACGCGCGGCTCGTATCCCGCGTCGATGATGCCCTCCAGGACCGTGCGGACCTGCTCCGCGGTCCTCCTCTCCTGCTCGGGACCCATGATCCCGCCTTCGCGGGTCTCCGCCATATGCCAGGAATGATCGGCCAGGACCATCTGACCATCCATCGAGGCGGCCATGGCGATGTAGTCCTCCGGGATGCGCTTGCCCTCGTGCATCGGCCACAGATATGCCGCGATGGTCCTGCCGCGCGCATCCTTCGCCTTGGGAACAGGCAGTTCGATCGTTCCGTCGATATCGAACGGCTCGACGGAACCTCCGACGGGCGTGTACACGGACGAATCCCTGAACAGCCCTGCGGAACGGAACGCGCCCAGGACCCTTCCGTCCGCATTCATGTACGGAGCACGGGAGCACACCGGCGTTCCGACGTTGTCGGATACCGCATCGAACGATGCGGAGACGACCTCATCCAACCGCTCGTCCGAGAGCAGCGTCAGATCCTCGTGATCGTAACCGTGGATGCCTATGCAGTGACCCGAGGCACGGGCGCAGTCCGCGACCTCCGCGGTCCTGCCCTCGAAGAAGAACGTCGCCTTCATCCCCACTTCGTCGAGGACATCCAGCAGGAGCCCCAGACCCCTCTCGGACGAGGAGAAGCGGGGGGAGGTCCCGGAGCCCCTGTCGAGGGACCCGGCGGCAACCTCCCCCGGGATCTGCATGTTGACGTCGCGGTCGACGTCGACGGTGAAGAAGAAGCCCTTCATCCCCTCACGTTGACCGTGGAGACCCTCTTGATCAGCATCCCCTCAATGTCGATGGGCGGGTACTTGATCGCGGTCTCGCGGGCGCGCCTCAGCTTGGCCTCGTTGTCGGCGTAGATGGTCATCAGGACCTCGCCCTGCTCCACCCTCTGACCCTTCTTCTTGTAGATCATCATGCCGGCGCCCTTGTCGTTGGGCGCCCCGGATGCCTTGGCGATGGCCACGATGTCCTTGTTGTGGATGGCATGCACGTATCCTGATTTGGACGCGACGATATCCTCCTTGAACCGTCCGGGCTCCAGATCCGTGGACTTGAGGTTCGGATCGCCGCCCTGGGCGACGACGATCTCCATGAACTTGCGGTGGGCGGCACCGGAATCGAGGATCTCCCTCGCCTTGGCGGCGCCTCCCGAGATCCCTGCCATGTCCAGGATGATGCCTGCGCAGTCGCAGGCCTTCTCGATGACGCTGGCGGGATGCTTGGACCCCTCGAGGATGGAGATGCACTCCCTGGCCTCCAGCTTGGGTCCCACCGCGGAACCCACAGGCTGGTCGGCATAGGTGATGGCGCATTCGATGTGCATATCGAGCCTCTCGCCCAGGTCCATCAGGTCCCTGGAGTACGACCTCGCCTCCTCGATCGTGGAGACCTTGGTGCCGGATCCCATGGGGATGTCCACCAGCAGGTAGTTCGCACCGATGGCCAGCTTCTTGCTCATGATCGAGGCGAGCATCTGCGCCCGGGGGTTGATGCCCAACGGGTGCTCTATCTTGATCACCATGTCGTCCACGGGGGCGATGTTCATCCCGCCGCCCCAAGCGAACACCCCTCCGACGTCCTCGGCGATGCGTTTGAGGGAATCGGCATCCAGCTCCACATTGCAGAAGGTCTCGACGAAATCGGACGTCCCGCAGGCGCTGCTGATGGCGCGGGAGGAGGTCTTGGGGATCATGACGCCCGCCGCCGCCACGATGGATACGACGATGGGCGTGATCTTATTGCCGGGGACTCCTCCGAAGCTGTGGAAGTCGAACACGGGCTGCCTGTCGAACTTGATGATGTCGCCGGTGTGGGCCATGGCCTTGGTGAAGTCGGCGATCTCGTCGATATCCATGCCGTTGATGTACAGGGCCGTGAGCCAGGCGGAGACCTCGATCTTGGATAGCCTGTTGTCCAGGATGTCCGAGACGATTGATTCGATCTCCTCCCTCTCCAGACGCTCCCCGTCCATCTTCCTGCGGATGGAACGGACGGAATCCGGCTTGCTGGAGTAGGCGACGTCCACCTCCTCGCCCTCGCGGACGGAGCAGCGCTCCATGACGGGGGCGGGCATCATGACGGTGCCCTTCTCGACCAGCGTATCGGACAGCGTCACGAGGGCGACGGTGCTCTTGACCGGCCCGGATATGGAGACGCGGTCGTTCTCCTTCACGCCGATGGCTGCGCAGTCGTCCTCGTTCATGAGGACCTGGGGCTCCGATGCGTCCAGGTCGTAGTAGGCGACCCTGAGCTTCATCTGGGCCACCTCTCGAGCGCGATCCTGAGCTCGGGATGCGACTCCGCGTACTCCGCCGCCGGGATCCCCTCGTACGCGGCATGGACCGCCTGGCTCATCGCCATGGCACCGGCCCTCACGCCGCCAGGATGACCCGCCACGCCTCCTCCGGCCTGGATCTGCACATCCATCCCGGAACGGGCGATGATGTCCGCCACGAGCGACGGATGGACGCCGCCGGAGCAGACCGGCATGACCGTCTTGTAGGGGACGTCGTCCCCGAGACATGCCTTCAGATTGCTGTCGTCATGGGCTCCCGCGGCCATCTTGCCGACGCCGAGGGTGCCGATATGCAGAGCATCTCCTCCGACCATGCGGACGAGCTTGGACAGCACGAGCATGTTGATGCCGTGGCGGGGATCCTTGGTGAACGCACCGTGCATGGTGCGGTGGACATGGATGGGGACCTTGATGGACGGATCCTCGGCGAGGGCCTGGAGGCATCCGTAACCGCAGGTGATAACATCGATCATGATCTCCCTGGCACCCCAGCCCTGGACCTTCTCCGCCAGTTCGACGATCCTGTCGCTGCGGGTGCTGACGTTGACCGCATGCATCATCATGCGGCCCTCCTCCTCCAGACGGTCCAGCGCTTCGGCGACGCGGATGGTCCTGTCCTCTATGGGACAGAAGCTCTGGTCGACCAGGGTCTCGTCGTCCTTGGAGTTCGTGAGCCCTCCGGACCCCGCCTCGTAGACGTATTCCGCGGTCTTCTCCGGAGACAGACCGATCTTGGGCTTCACGATGGTTCCAACCAGGGGCTCCTCGGGCCTCTTGAGGGCCTTCCTGATGCCTTCGGCACCGAACTTCGGTCCCTTGAACTGCTCCAGGATGCTCTTGGGGAAGGTGACGTCCTCCAGCCTTACGGCCTTCAGCGCGCCGAGTCCGAACAGATTGCCTGCGATGACGCTGAGGATCTGAGGAACGGCCCCCGTCTCGATGCTGAAGTCCTCCGCGGGGAACTCGCATGTGATGACGTCGCCGTCGATCGAGGTTATCCTGGCTCCGAGACCGTCGAATATGGAGCGGTCGAGGGTGGAGATGCCTGTCCATGTCCCCGTGGACTGCTCCGCGGCTATGGCCTCGGCAGCCTTCTCCATCGAAAGGTCGGTGGTGACCCTGTATCTGCACACCACGTTCCTGTCAGGGTCCTCGGGTTCGCCGAGGTGCAAGTAGGAATAGCTCTCCATTTCGTTCACTCCTTTCTGAAGATCCCATCGCCGAGCTGGTCCACCAGGACGCCGTACACCGAACCGGGGCTCATCATCCCCAGTTCCGTGATGATCGCATCGATGTACGCCGCGGGCGTGCTGTCGAAGACGGGGTTGAATATCTTTACCGAATCGCGGACCTCCCCGGGCCTGACGACCTCGGAGACGTCCCTCTCCTCTATCGTGACGGTGTCGCCGAACAGGGTCATCGGCGAGAACTTGTAGGTCTCCGCGCAGACGTAGAGCTGGACGCGTGCCTCATGGGCGGCGAGTGCGAGCTGCGACGTGCCTACCTTGTTGATCAGAGCGCCCTGAGAGGTGATCGTGTCCGCTCCGACGAACACCTTGTCCACCTTCTTCATGACCGCACGGACGGCGCTGTCTATGATCAACGTGACATCCACACCCGCATCCGCCAGAGCGTTCACCGTGAGGATTCCCTGCCTCCAGGGGCGGGACTCGGTTGCGTAGACCTTGATCCTCTTGCCCTGCCTGTGGGCTTCGATTATCGTGCCCAGGGCGGCGCTGCTGTTGCAGTGTGTGAGGATCGTGTCCCCGTCCTGTATGCGGCGGGCGCCGATCCTCGCGATCTCCTCCACGGCCATCTCGGACCTGCGGCAGAACTCCGCGGCGTTGCGGACGACCAGGTCCTTCGCATCTTCGAGGGTGGATGCGTCCTGAGCGCCGCGTACGGTCGCATGGACGCCGTTCCATAGGGACACGGCCGTCGGGCGGGAGTCCAGAAGGGTCCTTTTGGCATCCGACAGATCGGACAGGAATCCGTCCAAGGTCTCTCCGTCGTACGATACCGCGAAATCGCCCAGAGCCTGCGCGCCAGCCCTTGCGATCCTTCCCGCACCGCGGATCTCCATGGTGCGGATCTTCTCCGCCGTCTCTGCAACTGGTGTCACATGAAGGGTATCGAGGAGGTTCACTATAAGTCAGGCGCTTCTGGCCTCGTCTCCGGGCTGGACGATCTGCGGAGAGATCCCGATGACCTCGCGGGCGACCCTGCGGGCCTCCTCCAGACCGCGGGTGAGATAGACCGCTGCGAGGAGCGCCTCGAAGCAGTCCGCCCTCATGCCCTCGGTGACGATATGGCTTCCGGAAGGACCCACATGCCCGCCTCCGACCCTCATGACGTCGTCGATGCGGAGCCCGTAGGCGACCACCTTCTCGGATATCCTGTGATTCGCGACCCAATCCTGCTTGATGACCGTCATGGGGCCTTCGGCCAGGGAGCCGTCGCGATACGCCTCCTCGCATGCTATGAGCTCGAGGACCGCGTCGCCCAGGAACTCCAGCCTCTCGTAGGAATCGACAGGCCTCCCGTCGCCTGCGCTGTCGTGCGTCAGCGCCCTGCAGAAGAGCGCCATGTCCTCCTGGGGGACCGCCCTGTAGCAGAAGGGCTGACGGGCCAGGAGCTCGCGGACCGACATCTCGAAACGGGATTCCATGTGATATCGGCCCGCCATGGACTGTCCCGTATAAACGTTAACGCGCGGGCGCATATTATTCTAAGACGAAAGCAATCACGGTGCATGGCTCAGAAGAAGCGCTTGAGAATGAGGGGCGTGAAACATACCTCAAAAAGGCTGGAGGAGGACCTGTTGGACAAGTCCCGGATCCTCGCCGACAATCCAGGCATCCTCAGACCTCAATGCGCGGGCCACTGCAGGAAGTGCGCCTTCGACAAGCCCTTCAAGCAGATCGACGGGCTCCACAAGATCAAAGGCGACCCGGACGCGCTCATCAAGGAGGCGTCCAGATTCGGGGGCGACGACATCGTCCGCGCCTACGCCGGGACCATATCCCTGGCGGCGGCAGGATCCGTCCCCCTCCTCGCCTCCGGGAAGCTGGGCGGAGAGACGGTCTCCTACGCTGTGCGCGGAACCGTCAACGCCACCAAGCTGATCGGATGCCAATACTACGACGATCCGAAGAAGAGGCTCATGCTCTACTCCGATGTCGTCAAGAAGAACAAGCTCCACCTGTACTCGTTCGGAGAGAGCCTGGTATGCTCCGACGAGCCCAACATGCCCGAGGACTACCTCTACGACACGTTCTGGGAGACACCCTACGAATTCGCCGACGACGAGATATCCTGCGGCCACGAGGCATCCGCCGTCTTGGAGATCCATGTGAAGTCCCTGGACAGGACCGTCTCCATCTGCGAGAACTGCGCCAAGGACACCTCCACGCTGGCGTTCATCGTCTCGAGGCTCGCCGCCGTGGACCCGCTGGACGACATCGAGGTCAGGGTCAGGCACAAGTACCACTCAGCAGGCGAGAGCGACATCGAGAAGATCTCCGGCGACAGGCTCAAGGAGTACATGCTCGGGAAGGTCACCGATGTCAACGTCATCGCATCGGTCAAGAGGGCCAGGCTGGGGAGCCTCAAGGAGGGCGCATCGTCCACATACATCATCGGCACCAGGAACTACGGGGACGACCTGGAAGGCTTCATGTCCGCGCTCGAAGGAGAGCCCAGGGACCTGGAGGCTCTGAGGAAGTTCCTGTCCTCCAACAGCAGGGCCGTCGTCATCAAGACCCCCAAGGCCTCGGAGGCGCTGGCCGCCCTGTGGGCGTCCGACTGGAAGGACATCATCACGACCTTCACGGACAGGAAGACCGCGGATCTCCTCGGGGACATGTCCAAAGGACAGCCCGGGATCGTGCTTGCCAACGCGTACAGCGTCTTCGTATCGGCCGATGTGGTCGCATCGCTGCCCGAGTTCAAGAGACCGGGGCCGGTCACCCAGCTCTCGGACAAGCTGGCCAAGGCCGCCAAGGTCGGAGGATCGTCCATGGTCGAGGAGACCATGGCCAAGCTCTCCCTGAAGGACAGCAAATCCCGCTCCATCGCGGCCGCGTTCATCCTCGCAACTGGTGCGGAGCCGAGCATCAAGCTCTCCCGCGACGAGAGGGACATGGCGGAATACCTCGTTCAATTCGCGAAGAACATCATCGCCGCCGGAGGCGACGGATATCGCGATGCGATGAACACCCTGCTCATCGCGAGCGGGGCGAACGAGAAAGTATCCTGAGATCAGCGACGTAGTGGGAGACGGACGGGGCGAAGGACTTGACCTCGCGGATCCCGAGGATCTCGTAATCGCACAGGGGATCGAAGATCTCCCTGACCCTCCTCTCCTGCTCGCCGACATAGAATGTATCATGATAGTGGATGATGCCGCCGTCGCGGATCATCCTCAGGGCCGCCGGCACGAAGTCGGAGGTCGTCTGGACGTATCCCATGAGGATCCTGTCAGCGAATCCGGTCCCGAGAAGCGCCCTGTTGTCCGCTAGTATCGGCATGACCACGTCGGAGACGTCGTTGTCCCGAACGTTCCTCACGAGGAACTGATAGGAATCCGGATTCTTCTCGCATGCGAACACCCTGCGGGCCCCGGAGAATCTCGCCAGAGGCAGTGTGAAATAACCTATCCCCGCGAACATGTCGACGACCGTCTCGCCGGTGCAGTCGAGACGGCGCATCCTCATGCGCTCATCCGTGTTCCCGGATGCGAACATGACCTTGGTGACATCGAAGCGGTAGCGTATCCCGTTCTCGAGACGCACGGATTCCGTCTCCGTTCCGTATATGACCCTCATGCTGGGCCTGCGGAACTCCCCGGACACCCCATGCACATCGGCGCACACGGTCTTCACGGAGAGGACCTTCGCGTATGCCCTGCCGATCTCGTCGAGATATGGCTCGCAACGGGCATCCAGCTTGAGGATGGCTATATCCCCGACGAACTCCCAATGATCCGGCAGGATGCCTTCCAATTCCGGTATGTTCCCGAGTTCGTGCGCGATCCTCTCCTGGGGGCTCCTGCGGTCCAGGGCGTACGCGTCTCCTTCGGAGACCTCGTAGCCCATCGATTCCACGAACGGGACATGATCCGGCAGGATGGGAACGCAGCGGAAGCCGCCGTCCTTCGAGATCTTGGCGTGGATGTCAACGAACCCCTTGGACATCAGATCCCTGATGACCGGGCCCGCTTCGGCGGACGGGATCCTCGCTACCGGCACCCTCTTCAAATCAGGCACCTCAGCAGCGTGTACATGCCTCTGATGCCGACCAACGGATGGCGGAGCAGCTTCGGGATCACGGTGACAGGGTTGTCGATCTCCATCGTATCCAGCACGGTGCGGACATCCTGACGCGCAGAATATCCTCCGGCCCGATTCAGATCGTCATCGTCCATCCTGACGAACCACCTGCGTATGCGGGCTCCGCTCCTGAGCTCCCTGCCGACGACGGCCTCGAACCGACGGTCGTACTCCCCCAGCCTCTTCGCGGAGAGGTCGTTCTCGGCGATGGCCGACGAAGCCACCTCCGCCAGCAGCGGTGCGGCCATCATGGAGGGGTAGATCCCGCCTCCCGATATGGGCTTGATCTGGGATGCGGCGTCGCCGACCAGCATTATGCGGTCGGACGACATGGTCCTCCTGCGACCCACCGGGATCCTTCCGCAGCTCATCCCGACGACCTTGTCGGAGTAACCGAGGCGGGACAGCAGATGCTTGAGATAGGGTGCAGGAGGTCCTGCGGACCAGGAGGTGCACAGACCTACGCGGGTGAAGTCCCCGCAGGGTATCTCCCATGCGAAGAATCCGGGGGCGAACTCGCTCCCGAGATGCATGCGGAACATGTCCTGACGGTCCATCCCGGCACGTACATCGGCCTGGATCCCTCTGATCATCTCCGACGGCGCGTTGTTCCCGATCGAGGCTGCAACGACGGATGCCGGACCATCCGCTCCGATCGCCAGATCGGCACGGGTGGTGCCCGATGGATGCTCCAGGACGACCCCGTCGGATACGCCGACCGACCGCACCCTCTCGGACGTGCGGTACTCCGCCCCGGCATCCATCGCACGGGCGGCCATCAGAGAATCCAGCTCCGAGCGGTCGACCACCCTCGCCTTCGGCTTCTTGGAACGCACCTCGACGACGGTGCCGTCGGGGAAGACCGCCTCCGCTCCGTAGACGGTCGCTAGAAATGACGGGGAGACCCCCGACAGGCGTATCGCCGCGTCGGATATGAGTCCGGCGCATTGGACCGGGACGCCTATGCGGGGGTGCTCCTCGAAGACCGTGACGTCGTGGCCGCGGGCGAGGAGGGCCGCACAGGCGCTTCCTGCCGGTCCTCCGCCGACGACCGCGATATCCGTCATGGTCAGTTCTTCTTGGACTTCTCGTAGTCCGCGACGAACTTGGCGATGCCCTCGTCCGTCTTGGGGTGGCTGATCATCTTCTTCAGGGTGTCGTAGGGGATGGTCGCGATGTCGCATCCGTAGAGGGCGGCGTCCAGCACGTGGTTGGGTCCGCGGATGGATGCGGCGATGACCTCGGTTCCGTACCCGTAGTTGTTGAAGATGGCCATGATCTGCTGGACCAGGTCGGATCCGTACTGGCCGATGTCGTCCAGACGTCCGATGAACGGCGAGACGAAGGCCGCGCCGGCCTTGGCGGCGAGCAGAGCCTGGAGCGGGGAGAAGATCAGGGTGACGTTGACCCTGATGCCCTCGGAGGACAGGATCTTGGTGGCCTTGAGGGTCTCCACGCACATGGGCAGCTTGACATTGATGTTGGGGTGGATGGCGGCGAGCTCCCTGCCCTCCTTCACCATCTCCTCCGCGGTGGTGGACATGGCCTCTGCGGAGATGGGGCCGTCGACGATCTCGGCGATCTCCCTGACCCTGGTCCTGACGTCCACGCCCTCCTTGGCGATGAGGCTCGGGTTGGTGGTGACCCCGTCCAGGATCCCCCAGCTGTTGATCTCCTTGATCATGTCCAGATTGGCTGTGTCTATGAATATCTTCATCAGGTCACTTCCTCGAAACGGATTTGCGGGCGGAGTCGGCGATATGCTCGGCGGTGAGCCCGTATTTGGCCATCAGCTCGGCCGGCTTCCCGGACTCGCCGAATGTGTCCATGGTCCCTACCCTCTCCAGAGGGGCGGGACAGGAGTCGGCCAGGGCCTCCGCGACCGCGGATCCCAGACCTCCGATTATGCTGTGCTCCTCGGCGGTGACGCAGCATCCGGTCTTGGAGACGGATGCGACCACCGCGGCGGAGTCCAGCGGTTTGATGGTGGAGATGTTGAGGACCTCGGCGGAGATGCCGTCGGCCTCCAGCATGTCGGCCGCCTTCAGGCAGAGGGCGGTCATCTGACCGCAGCCGATGAGGGTCACGTCGGTACCCTCCCTCATGACCCTGGCCTTGCCGATAACGAAAGGTGCTCCCTCCTCGGTGATCACAGGGAAGTCGGCGCGTCCCATGCGCATGTAGGCGGGACCGTCGTACTCAGCGAGGGCCTTGGTGGCTGCGAACGCCTCGTATGCGTCGGCGGGACAGAGGACGGTCATGTTGGGGATGGAGCGCATGATGGCCATGTCCTCCAGGGCCTGGTGCGAGGCTCCGTCCTCTCCGACCGTGATGCCGCAGTGGGTCGCGCAGATCTTGACGTTGAGCTTCGGGTAGGCGACCGCGAGACGGATCTGCTCCCAGCATCTGCCGGTGGCGAAGATGCCGAACGTGGAGGCGAACACCACCTTGCCGGAGGCTGCCAGACCGGCGGCGATGCCGATCATGTTCTGCTCCGCGATCCCTACCTCGACGAACCTCTCGGGGCAGACCTTCTGGAACTCGGAGGTCTTGGTGGAGCCTGCCAGGTCCGCATCCATGACGACGACCCTCGGGTCGGCCGCCAGCTCTGCGAGCGCCTTGCCGTAGTAGTTGCGCTGGGGTATGTCGGTCATTCGGATTCCTCCGTGAGCTCCCTGATGGCCACTTCCAGCTCCTCGCTGTTGGCGGCCTTGCCGTGGAAGGACGCGTTGTTCTCCATGAAGGAGACGCCCTTGCCCTTGATTGTGTTCATGATGATCGCCACGGGACGGCCTGAGGACTCCTTGGCCTTCTCCATGGCCTCCATGATCATCGGGATGTCGTGACCGTCGATGACGATGACGTTCCATCCGAATGCCTTCCACTTCTCGGGAAGGGGGTCGAGTCCGACCGCGTCCTCGGTGTTGCCTGTGATCTGCAAGCGGTTGCGGTCCACGACCGCGATGAGATTCGAGAGCCCGTACTGGCTGGCGAACATGGCCGCCTCCCAGTTCTGGCCCTCCTGGAGCTCCCCGTCGCCGAGGAGGCAAATGGTGTGATAGTCCTTGCCGTCCATCTTCCCGGCGAGCGCGATTCCGCAGGCCATGCTCAGCCCCTGGCCGAGCGATCCGGTGGACATCTCCACTCCGGGGACCTTCCCGCGGACGGGGTGGCCCTGGAGCTTGCTCCCGAGCTGGCGGAGGGTCTTGAGTTGCTCCCGGGGGAAGTAGCCGGATTCCGCGAGGGCGGCATACAATATGGGGGCCACATGGCCCTTCGAAAGGATGAAGCGGTCCCTGTCCTCCCATGCGGGGTTGGACGGGTCGTGACTCATGGCTCCGCCGAAGTAGAGGACGGCCATGAGGTCGGCAGACGACAGCGATCCGCCGGGATGGCCCGAACCGGCCGCCGACGTCATCTCGACGACGTCGAGCCTGAGATGGTTCGCGATCCTCTCCAGCTCAATGGGGTCGGTCACGGTCATGGTCAATCGCTCTCGATCCTGGGCGCGAGCAGGTAGTTCACCTTCACCTGGCCGTCGGCCAGGGCGAACACGAGCTTCACAGGGTAGTCGTTGTCGAGCTCCACACGGACGACCGTCCCTGCGGGGATGGCCTTGACGATGTTGGAGAAGTAGTCCAGAGGGAACATGCTCTGGACGTCGGACTCGGCATTGATGGATTCGATCGCATCCCCCTCGAGCCTCAGGCTGACGGAGTCGGTGTCGCCCTCGCAGGAGAGCTCGAAGTAACCCACTCCCGCCCTAAGGGTGATGTGATCGGAGATGGACTCGGCCGCGCGGATCCCCTTCTGGAGCTCGTCCACCTTGAGGCTGATATCGGTGGCCAGAGAGAGCTGGGGGACCTTGGGATCGTTCATGCTGGCCGTGTCGACCAGATTCATCCTGCGCGTGATGTTGCCGACCTTGAAGACGAGACGCCCGTGGGTGTCGTCCTGCTCCATCTTGATGATGTCGCCGGAGGCGGCGAGCTTGAGGACGCTCTTGACCTTGTCGAGGTCCAGGCCGATCTCGCAGGCCTCCGCCTCGTAGGACTCGAACGCACCCTTGCCGACCTCCATCTCGATCATTGCCACGTGGGCGGCGTCGACGGCCTTGAGCGTCATGCCGTCGGCGGTGATGGTGAATTTGACCTCGTCGATGAGGGTGGAGATGATGTTGACGAGCCCTTTCAGGGTGTCGGACTTGAGATCCGCCTTGAACATGCTCAGTACTCCCTCCAGGTGTGGTTGCACTTGCAGCAGCGGTAGATCCTCGTCTCAGGTTCATCCGCCGCCCTGGTCTGCCTAATGACGAAGAACGCTTCGGTGTGGGCGCACTCGGGACAGACGACACGGGTCTTGGGCAGGGTCGCGGTGTCCTCTTCGATCACGGTGGTGATCTTGTTCTTGGAGTCGGTGACGATGATCTCGGGCTTGGCTCCGAGGTCCTTCTCGGCCCCGCACTTGTTGCAGACGTACTTCCCCTCGCGTGGGAACATCATTGAACCACATGATGGACAGAACATAGTTTCAGCCTCTATGCTCGGGCATCGAATGGCGGTATAAAGATGATTGCGCTCTCGCGCTACTATTCGCGTTAAGGTATAGTCGAATCGTGGTTGGAAAGATGTTTGTCCGAGGGCGGGACGACCCGCCCCCGGCTCACTTCTTGGCCTTCTTCTTGTTGGCGGCCTTCGTGTTCTCCTTGACGGCGGCGGCGATCTCATCGCCCTGCTCCTTTCCGTCGGTGACATCGGATGCCCTGTACCTGAGGACGGTCCATCCCTCGGCACGGAGCTCGTCGTCTCCGGAGGTGTCGGGCTCGCCATCGTCGACATAGACGGCGACCTTGCCCTTCACGAATGCCACGGGGATGTTCCTCTCGCCGTAGCCCCTTCTGCACCTGAGTCCCTTGTTCCAGGCCGCCCTTCTGACGAGCGCCTCTGGGGAGTTGTCGGTGTAGACGTCCTCGGTCTGCTCGGAATCGCCGGTCGAATCGGTGGCGCTTCCCACATCGTCCCAGTTGGGTGCGGGCTCGGCTACCGGCTCGGACTCCACGATGGGCTCGGAGATGACGGAGGTCTCGGGGACCTCCACCTCCACGGCGGGCGCTTCGGGCTCCGGCTCGACCTGCTCCACCTCAGGTTCGACGACTTCGGGCTCGGCTACCGGCCCGGGTTCGGGAACGGGCTCCTCGACGACCTCCGCCGCAGGCTCGGGTTCCGCCACGGGAACCTCGGGCTCCTCGACGACGGGTTCGACCGTCTCGGGTTCAGGTTCGACGACTTCGGGCTCGGGAACAGACTCCTCGACGACTTCGGGCTCCTGCTCTTCGACGGCAGGGACGGGTTCTTCCGCCGGCTCCTCGACGGGAGTCTTCGGAACGACCTCGGGTTCGACGACGGGGACGTTCTTCGCCCTCACAGGATACTCCGATGAATCGGCGGTGACCTTCGCCCAGTTGGGCTCGGGGGTGTGGAACACATCGTCATCGTCGTCTGCGATCTCGACCACGGGCTCGGAGATGACGGAGGTCTCGGGGACCTCCACGACTACCTCGTGAACCTCTTCCTCATCGTCGGCAACCTCGACGACGGGCTCGGGGACCTCTGCTGCGGGAGCGGGCTCTTCGGCAGGGACCTCGGGGACGGGTTCGACCTTCTTCTCCTCGACAGGAGCCTTGACAACGGGCTCGGGGACCGCCTCGGGCTCCTTCCTGACGACCTTGTTGGCAGCCTGGGAGCTCATGAGCTTGTCCATGAAGTCGCCCATGGCCTTGGCGGGTGCCTTCTGCTCCTTCTTGGGCTCCTCGGTCTTGACCTGGGTCTTCTGGATGGCAGCCTGGGAGGCAGCGGTCTTGGGGAGCTCCACGGTTCTGACCTTCTTGGGCTCCTCGGTCTTGACGGGCTCCTCGACAACCTTCTCCTCGGAGACCTTGGGCTCGGCCTTCTTCGCCTTGGGAGTGGCCTTCTTGTTCTGGGCCTGGGGTTTGTCCTTCTTCTGAGCCCTGGGGCTCTCGACGACCTCGCGGGTCTTCTTGACGGACTCGCCCTTGATCAGACCGGTGACGACGGCGCTGACCAGAAGCCAGACGGCGAAAGCAAGGAGAAGAGCGAGAACGAAGGCGGAGTTGTAGTCCCTTATGAGGAGCATTCCGCCCATGACGACATCGATGGCCGCGAGGACAGCGGACACGTACATGGCCCCGTAGATGCGGGACACCCAGAGGGCGAGCATGTCCAGGACGAGACCCAGACCTACCAGGAGACCCGCGGCGCCCATGACGGTCTCGGCGGATCCGCCCGAGAATTTGACTGCTATGAACAGGATTCCTGCTATTGCTAGGAACACTCCGGCCAGTTTCCTGACGAAGCTATCCCCGTCGACGATCATCTGCGCCGAATACAGGATGGATATAATCCCGGCGAAAATCAGAATGTACAGTGCGGTGGAACTATCGCTGGATGCCAGGCTCTTGCCGCCGGAGAAGAGCATGACCGCCGATACGATGAACAGCAGGGCTGCTAATGCAGCGATCCCGCTGATGACCTTTTTGTCGAGCGCTCCCATGCGGGATGTATGTGGCACTGTCCATTTAAAGGCTATTATAATCACAGTGCTGGGTCTGTTGCATTCCAAAAGGCCGGGGACATATGTCTGGATCCATGGCCAGACATGCCATCCCCCTATGTCTGAGACGCCGGATGCGACCGTCGGAGGACGTGTTCCGTCGGCGGATCGCCATCACCCCTATCGATGATCCCCCGGCCAATAGCCAGATGTCCTGTAACCCTCGGATGGCGCTGAAACGCCGATCACTGGAGGATGTCGTACACATCGCCCGATACCTCCCTTTCATGGACTATCTTAAAACCTAAGATGAACGGATATCTAGCACTACACCGTTCATCGTGCCCGAGTGCGGGGCGATTCGACCATCAGACCGGGTCGGGGTGGCAGGCCCACCCGCGGTTCAATATGTTTTTGGCAGCGTTGATGTCGCGGTCGATGATCAGACCGCAGCCGGGGCAGTTATGCACCCTCACGCTCAGGTCCTTCTTCACGACGCGTC
>ERZ1026854.378-NODE-378-length-31327-cov-8.468086_pt1 | contig 31327 bp, 52 predicted proteins | sample MGYA00380157_ERZ1026854 | MGnify/ENA primary metagenome ERZ1026854 (study PRJEB33269, sample SAMEA4719793) | human gut metagenome | biome: human-associated habitat; feature: organic feature; material: feces | place: Cameroon | collected 2013-10 ... | reverse complement strand
GTATAATAAAGTCACGATAAAGCAAGGGCGACAAGCCCGAAGGGAGTTAAAAATGAAGGTTTATAAAGCGATTGAAGGCACCGAGACCCACGAGCAGTATGGCGAAGATTTCATCCCCATGTGGCGGGTAGCAGAAAAAGATTTCCCCCGCAACGAAGTCCGCGCGGCTACGGCAGATGAGCTTATAGCGGCCATAGACGACGATGCCGAGTGGGAGCCGAATTTGGTCGAGGCACTGTGCTATGAGCTGGATATAGACTTTGACAGCTACGAGGATTGCGAATCCGCCTACGATGCGGCAGTAGCCAAGCACGCCGCCGAGACGCTGAACCGCTAAAGCACAGAGGGCAAGGGGCGGCATTGCCGCCCCAAAGGAGAGGAAAATGGAAGCAAGAATGCCGAGAACAAAGGCCGCGTTGATGGCCTTAGCCGAAAAGTACCACATGGATTTTTTACGCCACTACATCACGGACGAGGGCTATGGGGTATACTGTGTATCGGACGAGCCGATACCGGAATTGGACGCGCTGGGCGACAGCCGCGAATGGGGCGATGCTTGGGTGCTTGATTGGGTCGATTGGAATAATGCCCCGTACATATATCGGATACTCTGCCCGAAAAGCTGGATAAATCTTCGCGGGTGGGTGTAATGCCCGCCCGCTAATCAAGAAAGAAAAAAGATGCACTGCTGTGCATCTTTTTCGGTCTGAAAACCTAAAGTCAAATATTTCAATCCACATCCATTGCCAGATGACACTATTACAGTACCACGCCACCTCGCATATGTCAAGCCCAAAATAAAAAAGCCCCCATCAGGGGGCATATTTAATAATGGTTTTCTCCGCCGCATTATATCGGCGGCGAATCTGGTCATACTCAAGCGGCGCATCTGTATATCGCGCCTGATACTCCGCCGTCAGCCTGTCATACGGCACGCCGTCAAGCAAATGCCGCACCACAAGCCAGCGATCGCGCTCGCAAAAAATGCGCTGATAGATTATCCATTCCCATTCCGCGCGGGATAGGGCTTGTAAAGTATCTTTGTCCACCACACAGGCCGGCTTCCCATCGGCCTATCACCTCCGGCATTTTTTAGTGTCGCAGAGGGGCGGCAGGCAAATCACTTTTTGGCTATCGCATCATACGCGCCATTGGCGGCAAGGGACACAACGGCGGCATTTATCGCGCACAGCGCACCCGCTTCAAGGGTCAGGCCGCCCGTGAAAAATGTGGCGGCGATAAGTACCGCCAGCGCGATTATGTAGCTGGTCAGGCGCGTGGGGATTTTGTCGATAAAGCCTACGCCCTTGATGAGCTGGGTTATAAGGCTGGTCGCGAGGGTCGCGCCCGCGTAAGTCAAAAGTATCGCCCAGGTAAAAAATTCATTCGTCATTTAGGTCATTTCCTTTCTATTATGTATTGTAGTAATTCACTTCTGGCGTTTTTTAGGCCGTCAATTCCATTCCCGTCAATCTCGTGGTTAATCATTGCGACCAATCCTGTGATTATGGCTTGATTTGTGGCCTCCTGCCGCTCAAATTTTTTGTCGATTTCGTCAAATCGTTTTATGTCCTCGCTGTCATGCTTTAGCACCTTTTCAAGCTTCTCCCGCATGGTCAGCGCGGGGGCTATTATGTCTCTTATTGCCTTGATTCCTTGCGCGATAAGCACGATAGCCCCCAAAATTGATGCACACCATCCCCACCACTCCACAGCTACACCTCCGTGTGATTTTTGGCAAATGCCTGTACAGCTGCCATTGTGGCCTTGCCGCATATGCCGTCAGCCTTGCCGCAGTCGTACCCGCAAGCGTTCAGCGCGGTCTGCATAGCCTTAACGGCTTCGCCGCGCATCATGGGCGATGTCAGCCTAAACACCGTGGGCGCGGTATCCTCGGCCAACGCGGGGTGTCTGCCCTGATGCGTCCAGCCGCCGTAAGACAGGTGGCGCATCACTACACCAGCGTCACGGCCCTGTGCCTCTATCACCATTCCGTTGCCGACGTATACGCCCACGTGCCCCATTTTCGGCTTCAGGAGACTGTATCTAAATACAAAGTCGCCGGGCTGCATCTGCCACGCGGCAAGCTTGCCCTTTTGCGTGCATTGTCTGTATAGCCCTGCGGCGCTTGTGTCGCCGTCAATCAGCCCCTTGATGTCGCGGAGCCAATGTATGATAAGGCCGCTGCAATCAAAGGCGTACAGCGGCGTTTTCGTGGCGTTTTTGATGTACTCAAGGGCGCGGTTGGCGTTTTCGGTCGATGTTTCTTTCTTCCGCACCCATTTTTCGAGGTCGGTGCGGTTATCTACCCTTTCGCCCTGCGCTCCCCAGACGTATGCATCGCCCAAGTGGCTTTTGAGGTAGGCGATAAAACCATCTATCTTTTTGCCCATACTCGCACCCCCAAGGCCAGTGCGGCCAGTATCATCACAAAGCCTATATACACGGGCGCGGAGCCAGTCTGCGGGAGGTCGGGCGTGCGCACTACCACGCCATCAGCGCCCCATACCGCCGTAGCCTCGGCTTTGACGTGCTGCCCAAGATTTGCCACAAGCGCAGCATCGTCCATGTATATCTTGCCCGCGTAGATGTCGTCCAGCGTCATGCTCAGCGCGTTCAATTCGCGGGTCAGGTCGCTAAGGCCGCCCGCTATGGACACATCTACCGCCACGCCATTACGGCGGGTAAAGGTCAGGCTGCCTATGGTCACGGTGTCCCCGCTTATGGTCACGGGCTTGCCGTCATAGGTCAGCTCCGCCAGCAGGGTTGTATACTCATACACCGCCCGCACGGCGGGGTATGTGCCTGTGACTATCGCGGCGACTACATCGCCATCAAGATACAGTACATCCATGTCCGTAAGATTGATAGTGCCCTGCACGGGGTTGCCTTCGGCATCCAAAAATTTTGCCGCAAAGTACACCACCGTGCCCACCGTAGCAGCCTTGCCCGGTGCAGGGGTATAGGCCGCGCCGTTTGTGGTCGCCACCTTGTCCAGCTTGGTGACAGTCACCGTGTAAGTCGGGGGCGGATTATCGGTACGTCCCCAGCCCATTGCCATTGCGCCCGTGCATATGCACAGCAGCGCAACGACAAGCAACATTGCAAAGTATCTTTTCATTATTTTAGCCCTCCTTTGGCTTTATAATCTCTTTGACAGTCTCCAAAAAGGCCGCCAGCTTTGATACGCTCGGCAGCCCCGTCATACCATCTACCGCCTCGCGGATACGGTCAAGCTTGGCTTGCAGCTCGTCCCGCTCCATGCGGTCAGCCTTTATCCTGCGATTGTAAGCAAGGATTTTATTACGCAGTTCGTCCGTCATTCCGTCACCCCCGACAAAAGCATATTTAACGCTTCTTCAAGCGTTGCTATTCTTTCTTCCGGTGTGGGCTCGGGCGTGGGCTGTTCTGCCGCAAGCCGCTCAAGCTCTGCTATTTCTGCCGCGGTCATGTCGCGGATTATACCGTTTTCACAAATTTTCATATGCGCACCCCATATAACTCAAAGATTGTCCCAGCGCCAAGAACTCCGGCTTGATACCCCGATAATCCCAATGACGTATAAGCATGTAATTCTTTTGCGGTGTCGCGAGGAGCATATGCGTACAATGATACATCTTGTTCAGAGGCATACACTAAACTGTTCTTGATTGTAGTAGTATTTCGCGCCCTAAAAATCGATGTTATGCGCGGGATTCCTGCTATAATTTCTCCTACAACGTCAAAGCTACGGTATTTCTCGTCATTTGCCGCAAATCCCCAAAGAAAGGATTCTGTCAGTTGGAAAGTTGACTCGTGAAAAAGACGGATCCAGCCGGTGCTGGCGTTAGCATTGCCGTACAGCTTACCAACAAGACGAAATTTTTTCAAGGCATAAGGCAGCCCATCTTTGTCTGCTGTCAAGTACATGGATGCCACATCTTCAATTGTGGTAACAGTGCCAATATATTCCCATACCTCTTCAGCGCCGCCCGGCATATCCACCGCTTCCCATTCCGTGGGCTTGCCATCCTGCACGGCCTTTACCTTGATTATCTGGCCGGGGGTAGCGGAGGTCAGGCCGAGGGATATAGCGGCATCGGCCTTGTCAAGGCTTGTCTGCACGTTTGCTGCAAGGTCGGTTTTTGGTATACCGGCGGCGGGCTTGGTATAGCGCTGGTCTACCGCTGTCGCTACGTCATCAAGACGGAGATTAAACACAAGTGCCGTTGCGTCGACTTCGGCCTTGGTGTAGCTTGTCCCGGCTTTTTCGGCGCCGATATTCCCCCGCGCCTGTGTCTGCTGCTCGTCCGTCAGCTCCTGCGGGGTGTACTTCACAGCGTCCTTGCTCCCGCCTTCGGCAACCTCGTTGATTGCCGCCACGAGGCTGCTTTTGTCCTTGGTGGTCAGGTCGCTAAGGTTGCCCATGTCCGCGCGGAGCTGCTCCTCCACCGTGGGCGGGATTGTGGGGAATGGATTACCCTCCGTGCCGCCTGTCGGGGCTACGCTGATATGCGCAACGTTTGTGGTAATGCGCGGGATTACCTCCCCGTCCCGTGCGGAGTTGCCCACAAGCCATACGCGCCAGTCGCCCGCTGTAAGGTTAAGCTGCTGTTTGGCGGTTATCTCCCCGCCTGTCACGGGCACTTCGTGCACCGTGCAGCCCTGCTCAAACATGGCCTTAATCTCGCGCCCTGTCCAGTCCTCTGTCTCGCACACCACCTTTGCGGTAAGGTACTGCACAGATTCAGCGGCAAGGGGGAGATATTCGGCGGTCAAAGATTGGTGGTTGGCGGTTAAGGTGATGTTGTAATCCATATAACCTCCTTATCCATTAGTCAGCTTGGTGCGCGTGCCTGTGCCGACCTGATACCACAAGGCGTTGTTGTATTGTGCCCATAGCTGTATATCCTTCGCTTTGTCATTGGGGGCAAAGGCGTTTTTCAGCTTGGCTGTACGCAGCGACGTTATACTTATGCTGATATTCGCGCTGCCGTCAAAGTTCGCCGTACCTTCCACGTCGCCAGTCAGCCGGATTTGTCGGGCAGTACTAAGCTTATTCGCGCTGCCTGCGGTGTTTGCCGTCCCTGCGTTGATTGCCTTTATTGGCCGGCCTACCACATATTCAACGACATATGTGCCGTTATCCTCTAAAATTCTTACACGATCGCCCGCGTTAAAGACCACGCCGCTGTTGACCTTGTAATGCTTTTGCGATTCGCTGCCATCGTCAAACGCCAGCGTCACCCCGTCGTCATACACGGCTTTTATGGTAGCAAAATTCATTCTATTATCCTCCTTGCTTTGTGCCGCATCTTCCCGCCCGCACGCAGCTCCATGCTCCACGCGGTCTCTTGGTAAATCTCGTTTATGCCAAGCACGTCATGCTCGAATTGGTATACGTCCTTATAGCCATGCATGGGCATAAGCCCCGTGGCAAAGTCTATGCCGTGCAAGTCTGCCTCGGCTTCGATTGCTCGGCGGCGCACATACGCATCAAGCTCCGCCTGTGTGCTTATGTCGCGCAGTTCGATTACTTCCGTCACCACTTGCCTATTTTTGGTGCTTAGTGGCGACTGCGGGTCGGCGTTTTCGCACACCGCGCGCATGGGCGCGACTTCCGGAGATGATACATAAGCGATAAATCTGTTTGGCGTGTCAAAGTAGTCTACAGCCTCCTTGGCCTCGCCCATTATCACGCTATCTTGCTTGGTGCTGTACTTGTACGCGATATCGCTCAGTTCGATGTCTCTTTGCTTGCGTGCAATAAAAATTCCGTTTGCGTCGGGATGTATTGGCGTGTAATTTATCGCCGCCAAAAGCTCGTTGATTATGTCCAGCCTATATGCTCCGGGCGCGTATTCGACCGCCTCGGCAATAGTGTCCTCTGCGCCCTCGATGTTAGCGCGGGTTATGCCCGCACCGTACAGCACATTAAGCACTATGTCTGTATAGCGCGTCCCTGCCGGATAGTATAGCCGCGCGGATATGCCGTCCGTCTTTAGCAGCTGGTTAAGGTCGTATGCCTCCACTGTGCGCGATACCGTTTTAGCTTTCGCCACGCGCTCCGGCGACGACAGCACAAATACCCCCAGCGGCCATTCCGCCCATGTATCACCCATGCGCAGCCCAAAGACGGGGCGGACACGCGCGCTGAGATAGTCTATCTCTTCGTCGCGCATTTCAAAAGCGGCAGTACGCATTATCGCACTGCCGCTGTCAAAGGTTATAGTGCCGCTGGATACGGTCGTTATATCGCGCTTATATTGTAAGTCGCGCCCCAGCAATTCATAGCGCACGCGGATTTGCCGCGTGGGTGCTACAAGCGCCGCCTGTATCTCTGCATCCGTATATCCTGCCCGTGCAAACTGCATCATACCACCTCGCTATGCTCGACTTCGTTTATGACAAACGACAGATTATATATCATGCCGTAGTAGTCCGCGGGCTGGTCGGACGGGCTTATGCACACGCCGTACATTTTCATCCGCGCATTACGGTACAGCACTGTTTTGCGCTGCCGTATCACCCGTTCAAGCGCCTTGTATGCGTCCTTGTCATTTGTGGCAAAGGATACGCTTATGCTCCTTTGCGTTATCTGCCCAAACTCCGCCACGGGCTTTTCGCGGCCCGCGTACTCCATCATACTAACATCGTAGTCGGTATGGTATCTGTCCTGCACGTTGTAGCGCACTTCAAACGGATGCGCGGGGTCGTCCACGGGCGTAAGCCACCCCGTCGCCAACTCGAATACTGTTTGCTGCTGTGCGGCCTTGCTTTCGCCGCTATCACTTACGGCTATGACCTTATATCTGACTTGTCCAGTCATTACAGACCAGTCCTTATATTTTTTTGTCGTGGTGCTGCCGATGCGGATAAAATCCGTGTCGCCGGGGGCAAAGCGGTATATATCGTACCGCAGTATCCCCGTTTGATTATGGCTTATCACTATGTCGATGCTATCTTTTTTTTTTGAAAGCACGAAACTTGGCGTTGTCGGGATTATGTAATTTGCCGTTATGGTATCCTCCGCCCACGCGCTGTAGTGCGCCGCTTCGTCCCGCGCAGATACGCGCACGGTGTACTGCTCCCCGTTTTCAAGCGCTACGGGAATGTCATAAAATTGGTCGCTGCTCTCGGCGGTGATGTCCACTATGTAGGTCGCGCCCTTTAGGATTTGCACTTTGTACGCGCTTTGTGCAAATGTCGTCGTCCATATCAAGCGCGGCTTTGCCGATGTGAAAACGCTTGTCACTATACTTGGCGCGGCCGGTGCCGTGCCGTAGTATGCATATGCTTGGTCGCTGTAATCGCTGGGCGCATCGTCTGTATCTATGGTCTGCACGCGCCAATAAAAATTACCGCTGGGGATTTTGGCAATCGGTACATCGGCATATTGGTTAGTGCTTGTCGCGGTGATGGTCTCCCACGTCAGGCCGTCACCCGATATTTGCAGATTGTAGCCCTTTTGCGGCAGATTGCTCTGCGGGCTGGGGTTATGCGCCCAGCTGAAGCGCACCACGCCACCGCTCGGCGCGACCGTCTCGCCCAGTATCGGGCTTTTTACGGCTGGGGTTTGCGGGCAGTCGGCAACTATTGTTTCGATGTAGCTGCGGTTCGGCAGTTCATAGTCGGTGTAATTTGCCCAAAAATGCGAATAGAAATCATAAGCATAGTACTCTACCGTGCCGTCTCTATATTTATACGCCACTTTGCCGGGGACACGATTTTCTATTGGATTATTTTCTGGCGTATATGCCGACATCTGGGCAAGATATATGCTGCCGTCGCTTGGCAAATCTTCCCCCTGTGGTAGCTCGAGCGTTATCCAGTCCCCGCTCGCTATCTCGCTCGGCATGGCGTTATACTCTTTTGCTACGCTCGCATAGCCAGCAATATACCGCATGTAAGCAAAGCCTCTCGCTGGTATCGCTGGCGTTGGATTAACCTCGACCTCCGACGGGAACGTATTTATTGATTGCGTTGTGTATCCATCCGGTGGCGTTACAGATCGGGTAAATCGATTGCCATACTTTTCATTGGATGTACCCATGTGTAGCTTTATAATGTGGGATATTACCTTTTTCCCCGCGGGGATAATCAGCCCGCTATAATCAAGCTTTGTTATCCCCCTTACATACTTCTGGCATTGTTCAGCAGAGCCGTCTACCCGGATTATGTTGTCTAACCCGATGCCGCCTGTAAAATATGTTTTTATGGTCGTTTTTGCCATTATTTCGCCCTTTCTGCCTGCCTTGCGCGTTTGAATGTTGCCGTCATTGCCGCCACGGTTTCCATGTCGCGCGATTGCACAGTCAAATAATAGTTGTTCGTGCTGCCCATTCTGCGGCTGTCCTCTGCGCTGTATACCCTGCTGCCTTGCGGCAGGGATACCAGCTCCGGCCCGCGTTCGCCGACCCACGTCAGCCCGCCGGGCCAGTAGTCCGTGCCGTCCGCGTTGCGGCCTATATTTCTCCCAAAGCCGTTGTTCCACGCGCGGGCACTCGCCCCCTCGTTGCTAAAAACCTTAGCTATATTTTCGCCGTAGCGCGTAAGGTTGCTGTCGTCAAAGCCTTTGCCGCTGATAAGGTTAAATAGCTGCTTAAACAGTTCTATTACTATTGCTATCGTGTTGGCTACTATGGTCAGCGCGTCAGCCAGCACGCCCAGCGCAAGCGCAAGGGTTTGCAGCACAGGCACGCCATCCTCCGCTGTGCCGAGAAGGACATCAAAAAGCGGCTCGAGCGCGGATACCACGTCAAGCAGCGCGCCGAAAACCTCTAAAATGCCAGACCCCTCGGCGGCTTCTTGCAGCCGCACGAAAAGGTCAGTCCCTTTTTTCATTAGGTTTTCGACTGCCGGAGCCATGCCGACGGCAATCTGATTTTTGAGGGCTTCACTTGAGCGATTCATACGCTGAAGCTGGTCGTCAACCGCGCCCAAAGCATCTAATGCTTCCTCGCCCATTACATAGCCTACATCGTGCGCCTCTTGGGTAAGCTCGCGCAAGCCGTCGCTACCGGCTTTTATTAATGGATTCAGATCGCGTGCGGAACGCCCGAAAATGGTCATTGCTATCGCGTCGCGTTCTGTTTCATTGCTTATAGCCCCAAGCGCGTCTATTACATCGCCAAAGACATCTTGTGCATCGCGCAGCGTGCCGTCCGCATTTTGCACGCTAATGCCCAGCTTGTCAAAGGCTTCCGCTTGCTCTTTGCTGCCGCGCCGTGCCGCATCCATGCTCCTTATCATTTTTGATTGGCTTGAAGTGAGCGTATCCAGCGATACGTCCACAAGCTCGGCAGCATACTGATACTCTTGTAGCGCTTCGGTCGATAGCCCCGTCACCACGGATTGCGTAAGTATTTCATCCGCGTATGCCGCTGATTCTATTGTCAGGCTTATAAGCGCTTTTTCGACTTCTACCACCGCCGCGGCCACTGCGGCAAAGCTCCCCGCAAGCACAAGTGTCTGTGTATCAAGGTTAAGCATGCCGTTAAGGGTGTTGGTCATTTCCTTTGGCAGACTTATGCCGAACTTCCCGCCGATATCGTTCAGCGCGTCGCCAAGGTCTTGGGTGTTTTCTTCTGCCTTGCTTTCTTCTTGCCCAAAGTTTTCTACGGCATCCTTGCTTTCTTCAAGCGCGCGTTTTTGTTTTAGCAGGGCGGCTTCGGTGTCTTTTACCGCTTTAGCCATGCGCATAGTGCGGTCATCATTTTCGCCGTATACTTCTGTCAGCTTTTCTAATCGTTCTTGTTGTAGTTTTTGCTTTTTCGTCAGCTCGTCTACGACTTTGTTTAGATTTTTGTTTGTGGCGGTCAGCGCCTCAAGGCTATCTTCATTGCCCTTAAATTGCTCTTGTAGCCTTTTACTTTCGGCGTTAAGTATATTCAGGCTACCGTTTATGTTGCCAAGCGCTTGCCTATATTCTTTTTCGCCCTCTGCAATAAATCGCGTTCTAACATTTGGCATCGCTTTATACTCCTAAGTATTCTGCAAGGCTTACGGGCTTTTCAGCCTCTTTCGCCTTGCCTATCTCTTTATACGCTGTCAGAATTTTTGCTATGCGGTATGGCGTTGCAGTCGCCCAAAAATCACGTTCGGGCAGCCGTAACGCCATCACCCACACAGCAAGATACCATGCAAAATTCAGCGGTTCGCCGCTGTCTCCGTTTTTTTTTCTGTGTCCTCGTCTTTCAGCGCATCGGTCACAAGGGGCAGCACAACGCCGCTTATACAGCCCAGCTGGCTTATAGGGATTTCGCGCCCTACCTCGCGCACGGTCAAGTCGCCGTCCGTAGCGTCATTTATCATTGCCGTCAAAAATGTCAGCGTTGCCCGTATGGTGCTGCCCTTAAAGGCGCGGGATATGTCGCCGCCGTAGGCTTCCTGCACGTCCGCCAAAACGTTCATGTTGCAGCACAGCTTTATTTTTTCTCCGCGCCACTCAAACGGTGCGGTTTTAAGCCTAATGTCGTCCATGTGGCCTCCTTACGCGCTCGCGCCAAAGCAAGCGTTTATCCATGCTATAGCCCCAGCAGCATCCTCAAGCACGGCCACCTCCATGATGTCCTGCGTGTCCGCGTCGCTCGGCAGGAACTCCCCCGTTGTCGTCGGGGTCTGAAATTGTATGTTTTCGCCTTTGGTCTGCAAATTCATTGCGGGCTGGCCGAAAAGCACTTTATGCACAAAGCAAGCCGTTACCTTGTTCGAGCCGTCCCGCATATCGGGCGCATAAAAGCCAAGGCCGACATACTTGGGCGTGTCCTTCGCCGTGGTCAAAAGGCTTTTGGTTGCCGCGGTAGATATGGTGCGGGATTTTTCGGTTACACCGAACATTAGTTTCTGGGCGTCGTCGGGTATATACTTCACGCCCGCGGATATCGTGCCGCCCGTCACCTGTTTCATATATTCGGCAAGCTTGCCCTCCGCGTATAATCTGCCCTCGGCAGATGTAAGATTAAGCTGCACAGTCATAGCGTCGCCCATGCTTGTGGGGGTGTCATATGTCACCGTGCCGCTTGCGTTTTTGTACTCGGCCACTTTCAGGCCGCGCAAGTCAAAAGTAGGCATTTAATTTAGTCCTTTCTCCTTCAGGTATTGTTCTGTTTTCTTCTCCATCAATTCTTCATACTCTTTGCGGGCTTGTTCTTCCGCTTCCGTCCAAAAATGTGTGCCGCGATAATTTGACCGCCCGTAGTTCAGGACATATGCAATATAGCTGTTTGCGGTGCCCTTCGAGTTTCTTTCTCTTTTTCCAGTAGCTTTGACTTCGCTGTATTTTTGCCCGTCCTTGTCTTTGCCTTTTGTGATTTTGATAGACCTTAGTAGTTCGCCCGTTCTAACGTGATGATGCCGCGTTATACTTTCCTCGATTTTTTTCTTTGCGATTTTGCCGCCATCCACAAGCAAATCATCCACAAAGTCCGATATGCCATCCTCGGTTGTGCGCAGGGCGTTTTGTATATCGTCTATCCCGTCCACATACATCTTAGCCATATATGCCGCCTATATGTGTCGCCGTCATGGGGATATGGTATAACCCCGTGTCAGGCTCATAGTCCTCGGCATTCACGGTGCAAGTCCATCCCGCCGCCTGCAAAAGTCGTTTGATTTCAAGCAGCTTCTCCGCATAAGGCGTGGTCTTGGTGTAGTAGTCTACCGCGTACAGCACGGACGTTTCAGCCTCAATTCCTTCGGCGTACAGCGTTGTCGATTGGGTGATAAGCTGATAGGTCACGTACTCGTTGGCCTCCCCCTTATAAGGCGGATGCGTTACGGGCAGTTTCAGCGCGGCTAAAGCGTTATTTATTGTCACGCTGCCGCCTCCTTTCACAAGTCAGCTCTACACGGTCAAGGCTCGGCTGATATGTGCGTACAATGTCGTATATATCGCCGTTGTATTCAAGCTCTTCTTCGTCCGCAAAGTCGATTGTATTTACCACAAATATTACGTCGATTCGCCGATTGACAGCAGCCGCGGCATAGTATTCCTGCCGCGTTGCGCTCTGCTTGTCTGCCCATATCTCGCGGGTTGTCACGGCCTGCGTAGCAAACCCGTCTGTTATGGTTGGCGTTATCTTGCGCAGTTTTATGGTATCGTCAAAGTGGTTAAGCACGGTACTTGCCGTTAAGCGCCATGCCGTTTTTTACGCGCTCGTACACGCTGCGCATTTGCGTGTCGCGCTCTATCATCCAGCGCACATACAGCATCACAGCCGCTTGTACCATTGGGTCGTAGTCGTTTATCCTCTCTACCCCTGCCGCAGACAAGTCCGCTTTCGCCGCTTCTATAAGCGGCACAAGTTCAAGCTGGTCTAAGTCCGTAGACTTGCGGCGCAGGGATGTGCGCACGATGTTCAGCAGCATTTCCTGTGCCATTCCATCCTCCTTCTTTTAACAGGAGGAGGGGCTTGCGCCCCTCCCGTTAGTCATTAGGTGCTTGCCTTTACAAGCTTAACAACCGCTTCGCCAAGCGCGGGGGTGCAGTCAAACATGCACACGCCCAGATACTTGTAGCTGTTGGTGTTGATGTCAAAGGCACTCTTTACGCTCATGCTCTCCGGCATATTGCCTACTACCTTGCGATAGTCGCCAAGATACGCTTCATGCAGCGTCATGTAGTCGCTTATCAGCACGGGGTAGCCAAAGATGTAGTAATTTTTGCCCTCCATCGTTACGATGTCGTTCTTGGCTTTATCCTGCAAAGGCATAAAGTCGGTAAAAAGGGTACGCTTGGACATCAAAAATTTAGCGTTGCTATCATAGCCCGCGTTAAGCAGCCCGATAAGGTCGAGCACGTTCTGGGTGGACAGCGTGCCGGTCTTGGCTACGGTTACGCTGTTATCCGCGCCCCAAGTGTTGGCCTTGTCTATGCCCTTCGGTTCGGAAGTGCCGGAGCCGGATATTATAAGATCCTCGACCTTGCGGGCAAGGGCTTCCGCCAGTTTGTTTACTATCCAAGTTTCAAAGGCAGGTATGCTCATCGTTTTCACGGTGTCGGATATCTGCACCAGCTTAGTGATTTCATAGCCGCCGAGGGATACCGTCGCAAGTGTGTCCGCCGCCGCAGTTATAGTTGCATTTTCGGTGTGGATGGACGCGGCGTTATTAGTGCCTTCGACCGCGTACTTGACATTGCCCGCCACGGACAGCAAGTCGATTTCATTCAGCATCGGCGCGATGGTTTTCATCTTGTCGATTATCTGGTTGGCAAGAGCGGTGGGGATTACTTCTGCACCAGTACCCGTGGCGTTGCTGTAAGCGCGCTTTTCCGCGTCGGTCATGGGCAACCCGCGTATGGCCTTAGCCCATGCGTTACGGTATTCAGGCGTGTTATACGGGTCAGCGGGCTTTTCGGCCTTGCGCATTATGGGTGCGCCCTCGCCGTTATTGGTTATCTCCGCGATAAGCGCCTTGCGCTTTTCGGCGGCGGCAGTTATCTTCTGCTTTTCGGCGGTCAAATTGCGCACTTCCTGCTCAAGCGCGTCAAGGTCGGCTCCATCCTTCTCAAGCTCGGCGGGTATAGCGGCCAGTCGGGCTTCAATCTCGGTCATAGTCATTTTTCATTACCTCCATTAAGATTTTAATTTTTCTTTTTTGCCTTTCGCGCTTTGCAGCCTCCGCTGCCTCCCGCTCCGCCTCCGCGGAGTAAAAAGACCGCGCGCTGATGCTTGTCGCATCGTAGGCGGGTATATCTACGGCAGCCACATCAAAAAGCCGCTTGATACCTGTGATTGTGCGCGTCCGCGTGTCGCGGTTGTATTCTTCCGCGCTCACCGTAAAAGCAAAGGACATTTTATCTATATAGCCGCCTTTGATTTCTTCGTATAGGCGGCGGCCTTCTTCCGTGCCTGATAAATCGGCGCTGATTTTTAACCCCACGCTGTCCACAGTCAAGGCAAGCGTCCCGTTTTTCGTCCGCGCCACGGGTTTCCCCATGTGGTTATAGTTCATTACCACGTCGGTCATTTGTGTTTCGCTAAAGGCCCGCGCGTCAATGGATTCTTTATATTGCACCCCGTCCCATTCATACATGACGGTCGCGGAGTTAAAAATAGCCGCGTATCCCTCTACGCGGCATTCAGCTTCATTCGCTCGCACCTCAAAGGCGCGGTATTGTCTATCATTCGTTATCATTATCGTTCTCCGTTTCTTCCGGCTTCGCCTCGTGCGGGGCCTTTGTTGCGTTGTCCACGCTCATGTATTCGCCGCGTATTACATAATCGTCGCCGCCCTCAATGTGCGGCAGTTGCCATATATCGCAAGCCTGATTACGGCTGATTATGCCGCGGTCAAGCAGTGTTTGCGTCACTTGCAGTTTTGCGCTCGTCGATGCATACTGCAAGCGGTTGCTGCTAAACATAATTTCGTTGCCAAACGCTATCGCGCGATCGCTGTACGTCATATTGGTCATAGCAAGGCCAAGCTGCACCGCAAAAGGTTCTATTTTGCCCTCATAAAATGCGGTATAATCGTCCTCATCCCATTCGTTTCGCAGTATCTTTTCGTTTACGCCAAAGTAGTTATACACGCTATCGTTTATGGCTTGCATCTGGTCAGCATCGACTATATACGGCTTGCTGATTATCTGCTTGACCTCGGCATACTTGGTATCAAACATCATCACGCCGCCGTTATTCGCCGCACCAAAGTTTGATTTCACAAAGCGCTCCCGCTCCGCCTCTATGTCGTCGGGGCGGAGGGAATTGCCGAGTTTTGCCATAAATCGGATTGCCGCCGAGTTTTTTATGCCCAGCTCTATACCTTGGTTTTGTGTGTCTATAAGCTGCAAGGTAGTACGCAATGGCGCGTTATTCTCGCCAAAAAAGTCCTGCTGATACTGAAATTGCGTCAGCACGCCAACCTTGCTAAATTCAATTGCCGCTTTCGCGCCGTTGGAAAATGTGTACCTTAGCCACGGCTCGCCGTCGTGGTCTACCAGCTCCGCCATGCTTGGCAGTATTGGGTAGTACCCGATTATGCGCTCAAAATATTCGTCGTATATCGGGACGATAAAAGCGTTGTTATCAACGGCAAAAATCGTTGCCACGCGATACAAAAACTGACTCGTGTTTTGCCACGGGTTCGGGCGGTGCTGCAAAAGCCGCGCAAGCTGCTCGTTATTTGTAACCTCCGGTTTAAGCTTTGACGCATGTGTGGCGATTGCGTGTATAGCCGCGCGCGTAATTTGTGCCTCATATACTCCCCCCGAAAAAGTGGTAAACGCTGGCGTATACCCCGTCAGAGTCTGAAAATATCCGTCCACCGCCTTCGCTTGCGGTTTGGGGAAAAGCTTTTGAAAAAGTCCCACGGTATCCCCCTTATATCATGTTTTCATAATCTGTTTTTTTATCTTGCAGCACTACATATGCATCAAGCAGCGCCATAAATCCGTCAATTCGCCGCGTCGGTCGAGACGTTTTGCACGGGCGGATATTGGCGTTCTTATCCTCTTCGTATGCCACGTTACTAAAATTCCACTTGTCCAGCGGGTTGTCATTATAGACAATAAGCTTTGCAGCCAAATCCGCGCCAAGTGATTTCATTGGCGCGGACAGGGTTTTATATCCCTGTATCACAGGCACCATGCTTTCCGCTCCAAAGTGTCCCCGCATTTCTTCGACAAAATATGTCGCGCTCCAACTATCGTAGCCAATCCACGGTATGTAGATGTCGTTCTGCTCCTGCTGCTCTACAAACCAGTCAACTACGTCGTGCGCATATACTTTGTTCCCCGCGCACGTGCGCATAAGCCCGCGCTCTATCCACACGTCATATGGGATTTTATCTTCGCGGACGCGCTTTTCTATCAAGTCCTCCGGTAGCCAATACATAGACTTGACATATATGTGCGGGTCGCCCCGCACTTGGAAGATTACCTTTGCCGCCGTCAAATCGGTTGTGCTTGACAAGTCCACGCCACCTATACCGTAGCGTGGTTTAAGCCGTGTCAAGTCATAGGTTGTTCTGTTTTCAACTTCTTCAAATGTCAGCCACGCTTCGGATGATGTCTCAGGGATATTAAATTCCTTGCATACCAGATTTTTGACAAGCCCCGGATTATCCTTCGCGCGCTCGACCTTTCGGGCAAGCGTTTCATAATTCTTTATTGTGCCAAGTCCGGGGTTGGCTTTCTTCCAGCAGCTGGGGTCAGTCCACTCTGCGCGTTTGTCCAGCTCATATATAAATGCTATCATGGTTTCATCATGGTAGCCTGCTGGGTCGTCGTATCCGTTTATGACGCGGCGCGCCTCGTCGTATTTCTGGTCGTATATATCCTCTCGCACGGTTCCCGCCGTTGTCGTTATGATATTCAGCGGTTGTTCGCGTGCGCTGTTGCCGTCGATTACTACATCGTACAGCTCCTTGCCGCGCTTCCATGCGGCAAGCTCATCCATTATGCTCCCGTGGACATTCAGGCCGTCCAGCGTATCACTATCGGACGCAAGCGGGCGGAACGTAGCTTCGTTAAAATCCGCTACCATTTCGCCCACAAGCGGGCGCACCCGCCGCAGCAGCACGGGCGACTTTTTCACCATGCGCTTTGCTTCCAGCCACACAATTTTAGCTTGGTCTCGCGTGGTAGCCACGGCGTACACATCTGCGCCAGCTTCGCCGTCCGCGAGCATAAGGTATAGCCCGATAGCGGACGCAAGCAAGCTCTTGCCGTTTTTGCGGCCTATAATCAAAATGGCCTCGCGGTATTTTCGGTTACCCTCAATATCCACAAAGCCAAACACCGTTGACAAAAAAGCTTTTTCCCAAAGTTCAAGTTGTATTTTCTGCCCGCCCAGTTTGCCCTTGCTATGTCGGCAGTAATTTTGTACAAAGTCTATGACATGCTGGGCGCGCTTGGGGTCGTAGTAATATTCGCTATTTTTGCTGTCAAGGTCGGCTACTACCTTCTTATACGTTCGCCTTACCTTGTCGCTTACAATTTCTTCCCCGTTTTCGATTTTTGTATAGTATTCTCGGATAGGGTTAGCGGCTGCCGACAAACGCCTCGAAGCCATCATCATCACCGCCCTTGGTTCCCAATTCCTTTATTAGCTTGACGATTCCATCTGCCGTTCGCGTTGCGCTGTCCGCGTGCTTCGGCAGCTCCTTTATCAGCGGGTGTGCATATAGGTTCTCGCGTCCCTTGACGTATTCCTTTGATACGGCAGCGTCCGAGTTGTTCAGCTCTTCGCGTATCATTGATATTACGCGCTGCTGTACGGCGTACATTTCTATTTGTGATATTAGCAGCGGGTTTTCTTCCAGCCCATACGTTTTCGCAAGGGCGCGCAGTTCTTCCACGCCCACTTCCTTGCTTTTCTTTTTCCTTCCCGCCATGTTGGTCCATCTCCTTCTATCTTCCAAAAAATCCATGCACGACCCGCGCATTATTCGTATCTGGGACGCCCGGTATCGCCCGCCCCGCTCCGCGAATCAGGATAGGGGGAGGGTCACCGTCCTGCCGTCCGGCATTATCATGCTCGGCTGCGTCTTGCCATGTACCTTGTTGTGGCAGTCTTGGCAAAGATACATCAGATTGTCGTGATTAAGCGCCACGTCCGCATCCATAATATTTTGCGGGTCAAGCTCTTGCTTGTGATGCACTATGTATCCCTGCGCCTCGTGGCACAGTTGGCATCGCCCTCCATCTATCGCTATGCGCTCCGATATAAAAGAGGCGCGGCATTGTCGCCACGCCTTATGGGTGTAAAAGCCCTTAGTATACTCTTTCGCCATCAGTTCCCCTGCGCCATTACAATGGCCGCTGTCGCTATATCGTCGTCAATGTCTATGACGTTCGCCGTGTCCACGCAGCTGCAATTCCACGCGGCTATAATTTGCGGCTCGCCGCCATCCGATTCGTTTAATACGACTATTGTTATTTGTTCAATGTCACCGTATTTGTCCACGCCATAATGCGCTATAAGGATATCAGCAATCTTTGTCTTAACGCTTTGCTTAAATTTTGCATCCGGGCTTGCGAGCGTGTACACCACAAGATTGTCCGTATCATCTATGTACCCCGCCACGCCAAAGGAGCTGATAATGTCGTCATATACGTCCGTCCCCTTGCCCGTGTGCGCAATCGCGTTAATTATAAGTGCTGCCACCAGCACGCACAAGACAATAAACCACGCTTGCTTGTATATCGGCTTTTTTGCCTTCGGCGGCTTCCCCTCGCGCTCGCGCAGGATTTGCTCCGCGCAGTCTTTGCAGTATCCGCTTTTGCTAAGCCAGTCTGTCTCTTTGCCACAATTTTTGCAGTATGCCATTATGATATCCTCCCATCACAATGTGATAGGTCAATCATAATACGCAGCCGCCACGGTGTCAACTTTTTTCCCCTCCGTGCCGGATACGGGCATACCTTCACGCTGCACCGCCGCTTGCCCTTGTTATAATGCTTGCAGTCTTTACAGCTGGCGGGCGTGTGTATCCATTTTATAGGTTCCATATTCGCTCCACGCAAAAAGGCTCCCTCGCGGAAGCCCTCTTTTTGATGGTAGTATTATATCATGTAAATCGTGTTGTATCGTGTTGACTTTTACAGCGCGATACGATTTATTAGCTTTTCCACGCCGCGCCGTTCCAAAGCTTTTGCCCAGTCTTGCGATAGACGCATCTTGCGCGCCACTTTTTCCCAATAGCCACTCTTTGCCACGCCGTACTCCACATATCGCAGTTTTATCACCTCGCATTCCAACGGCGGCAAGCACATCACTTCAAATTCAATCATTCCCGCGTGATACTTCAGGTCTTGCAGCTCTGCTTCAAGGCGCTGTTTTTTTAACTCTAATTGCTTGATTTCGCGCGTCGCTTTTATGGCCGTGTTGTATGTCGTATCGGATATCCCGCTGCCGTGCGGCATGCCCGTAAGGCGCTGCGGGTGTAGGTCGTACTGGCTTTCTATCTCCTCGTCAATCGCTATAAGCTGCCGCTCTTTTTCTGTGCGCATCCGCTCTGCATTGCCCCAGTACATCAGGAGCCGCCGCACTGCCGCGCGTTCGTTTTGTCTTTTTTCTTTGTCGCTTTTATCCATCCTACTGCCTCGCCTGATTTTTCACAAAAATCGAAATTTTTTTGTTCCGTTGGGGGGCCCGCGGTACGGGCCGCCGCGGCGTAGGGATTCAGGTACCCCCTCCCGCCGCGGTATCGTCGTCTTACCCCCGCACAAATTCGGGGCATTGGCGCACGCAGTACGATTGCACAGAGTTCTTGCCCTCCTTGCCGCTGTACATCCGCGTCTCCTGCGCGTCCCAGCCCTCGACGGGCTTAAAGTGTCTACTCCATGCGCACCCGTGTTTGCCGTACTTATCCGGCACCGCATTGGCGCAAGACCAGCACAGCGATTGTGTATACAGGGTCTTTGCTTCGCGGCTGGCTATATCGTCTGAATGCTCCTGCATCTTTTCGGTCGGCGCGCGAAGTGACAGGCTTACCATCAATCTGCGTAGGGTCAATGTGGCTACGCCGATATGCTCAGCAATTTCCGCCCAGCCTTTGCCTTGCTTGCGCATCCGCTTCACCTCTTCCCAGCCCTGCCAGCCGGGATTGAGCATTGCGTTTATCCTGTCGTATCTGCTGGGGCCGACATCAATGCCGCGACCGTCCGCGCGCTTATGCAGTGTCGCACCACTTATGCCATACGGCTCCGCGATATCATCCCATGTCTTACCCGCCTCGCGCTGTCTGCGCACATCGTCCCAGTCTACTTGTGTCAGCGTGGGCTTGCGTACTAAGCGCGTATCTACGCCATGCTCCCGCGCGTAGCCGTGCAGTCGGTCACGTGATACGTGATACTTTGCGGCTATGTCGGCCCACTTCATGCCTTGGTCGCGCAGGCGCTGTATATCCGCCGCGGATGGCAGCGGGTTATAGTCTGTGCGCCTTGGCTCGTCCGCATCTACGTATTGTGTCATAGCGTTACCTCCTAATACTTGATAAATCCCTCGCCGTATATTTCGTTAAGTTCGTCAAAAACGTGTCCCATGCCGAGGCCATCTTTGGATGGCTGCCATATCCCGTCCACGTACTCCCCGCCGCCGATACAGTAATCGTACTGGTGTGGATGCGTCTGCTTCAGGCGTTGGAAGCGTGACGGTGCCTTCTCAAGGTGGCATCCAAACGCGCAGAAGATGCATCCCGTCCGATTACATCCTGTGGTATAATACTCGCCTATTCGCTCGCCGGTTAAATTCATGTTGTACTCATAACCATCCTCGTCTTTTTCTACTATCGCCCCATATACCGAGGCGATAGGCAAGTCGCTCTCTTTGATGTATTGCAGCACGTCTTGCTCTGTCCAAAATGACATAGGCTTGCTCATGGGTCTTTTCTCTTCAAATGCATTGCATCCAGTCCGTAGCCATGCCGTCTCGCGCCTTTTGCTTTCTGCCGCCATGATTGCCATCATTGTTTTTTTCTGCGTTCTCTTTTCGTATTCGTTGAAAGGTTTCTCCTTCATGATTCCGCAGCACTTGTCTGATACGGCAAAATCTGCACTGCAAATAGGTTTGTATTTCCCGTACATCCCTCTTTTGAATTTGTGCGGATTCCCTTTTCTGTCAAGCCCGCTGAAGCAGTTTTTCGCCCACACGCTCCCCTTCTTCGCATAATAAACAGCAAGCGATACCTCTTTGCTTATAACCGGGTAGCCGTACTTCCGGATCACCTCATCAAACCGCATTTTCGGCCTTAAAATCGTCACGTTGTCAAACGTTTTGACGAATTGCTGAATTTCAGGATACTCTAGCCCCGTATTTACAAATACAGCTTCAACGCCCGGGTATATCCTGCGCACTATGTCCAGCAAAACAGTCGAATCTTTGCCGCCAGAAAAGCTGACGCATACGCCGTCCTCCCCGTACTCTGTCACCCACTCGCGGATTCTGTTTTCCGTCATGCTGACTTTAGCTGCAAGTGGGAGCGATTGCAGCTGCCTCAGTTCCCACCGTTCTGGCATTCATCCTCCTTCGCCGCCTTTGCGGCCATTTCCACCGCCCATTTAAGGGCGACAACCTCGTTACTCTTGTCCTCAATTTCTTCCCATGGGCGGTCATGCTTTACCGCCCATTCAAGCCGCCTTTTCGCTGCCGCAAGCTGGTCGCGCAGGATAATAAGGCGCGCTGCTTCCCATCCCATTAGCTTTCCTCTTTCGGCAGTTCAGGCAGGGGCATCCACGCAATTAATTGTTCCATCAATGCTTGTGCTTCACAAAGTTCGCCCATCGCTTCGCGTATTAGGTCACAGGCCGCATTTATCTTTTTCAGCTTTTCGTTTGTAGTCATTTTAGATACTCCTTCATTGCTTTGTTTTTCAATACTTCACAGCCTCTTCGCGTGTGATGAAAAAATGTATACCCGCTGCGCATTCGTTCCAGCGATCCTCGTCAAAGTCTGGGACCTCTGCGGTTTCGCCGACACGGTAAATAAAGTCTTTTTTGTAGTTACTTTCGACCTCGGTCAAGCCACTCTCCGAGCCGTCAAGATTCGCTATACTTAGCACCTTTGCCTTGCTGCACCTACATTTGCGTGATGTAGCACTGCTACGCTTGGCGTCCGCACAAATCTCCAGCATGACGATTTTGCCTGCGGCTTTTTTGTATCCGATGAACGCCCCCGTCTCTGGGCATTGCAGGGGATAAAAGGCTGTGTTCCAGTCCCAAGTAATCGCGTCAATATTAAGTGTACCGCGCAGGTCGGCATTGTGCAGGTCGGCACCGTACAGGTTGGCATATCGCAGGTCGGCATTGCGCAGGTCGGCACTGTACAGGTTGGCATATCGCAGGTCGGCATTGCGCAGGTCGGCATTGCGCAGGTCTGCATATCGCAGGTCGGCATTGCGCAGGTCGGCACGTTCCCCGCCACCCTCACCTCTTACCCATTTTGCGTGCTTTTCAAGGATTGCTTTTATTTCCATGTTAGATATTTCTATCATTGCAAATACTCCTTTATCGTCCCTATCGCTTCCTCTGCGCCTCTGCAAACCTCGGCCTTATAGCCCTGTCCAATAAGTGCGATTATCCACTCTTTTTGGTTGTCGCTGACCGTGCCACCGCGCTGCCGTTTAAGCTCGATGTACAGGCCATGATACTCGCCACGCGCTACGGGTAAGCACATATCAGGCACGCCCGATTTAACGCCCTGCGCTTTTAGCGCGATTGCCGTTTTGATTGCCCGCTTGCCGCCGTTGGGGATAGCGTACAGCAGCCCTAATTCAGGGTGGGCGGCGGTCTCCATCGCTGCCCACTGAAAGATTATCCGCTGCTCCGTGTCCTCTAAGGGCACGGTTGGCGGGGTGTATGTGCGCTTCACTTTCTCCCTCCCCGTGCCTCGGCGGGTGCGTGTGCATCCGCCTGATATATCGGCATTATCTTGCCGTCTATCCGCATACGGACAAGCGCTCCGCGCTGGCATGCCGAGCGGTATGCCCTGTATAGGTCTTGTCGGCTGGTGGCGGTGTATACCACGTTCACCAAACCAAAATTTATTTCAATTAGCTCAAATGTGTGCATTTTTAGCTACCTCCCAGCAAATCCGTTCCCACGCTGTCAAGCTCCGCCGCGCTGTATGTGCGGCTGCTATGCAAATCCCGCTGGCGGTTGGGGCGTGACGTTGCGGCTTGCTTGCGCTCTGCGTCCCGCTTTTCCCACGTCCGCACGGCTGCCTTCCAGTCCTTCATGGGACTGCTGCCCACTTTCCAGCCCTTGGCCTCGTAAAAATCCACAAAGGCTTGCGCATCCACACAGTTGCCGCGCTCTACGCAGTATGCGCGCACCTCGTCCGCTGTGGGCTTGATAAAGCGTTTTTCTGGGGGGCGCTCCCCCTTAGGGGGGATATCCCCGTTAGGGGATAGGGGGATAATATTATTCTCTTTGTCTTTGTCTTTGTCTTTGTCTTTGTCTTTGTTATCTTTCGTTTGCTTTTTTTTGCTTTCTTTTGTTTTTTTTTGCTTTTCCTCGCTTTCGGTTGCTTTCTTTGGTCTGCCGCCTTTGCGCCCGTTTTCGGCCCTTCTTTCGAGTTCGGCCTGTGCCCGGTCTATATTTTGCTTTGCTATCGGCCACACAAATCGCTCGGCTCCCGAAAGCGCGCCCACTTCGCCTGTCGATGCATATTGCAGCATCGACATGAAAAGACGGCCCCGCTCGGCATCCGAAAGCGCCTCCATGGCCTCGGCAAAGTCCGTATAGACTTTAAGATACTTCATAGCCTTGCTTCTCCTTCTCGTTGGGGCGGTATCACAGCTCCGCCCCGGCGCTGTTTTTTATCTTCAAGCGACCAGACCATAATCTCTGTAGATTAAATTTTGCTAACGTGCGGTCGCTTAAAAGCTTTTTTCTCCGCCGCGGCTTGTGCAAACGGCATTGATGTGATATAATATCAATGCGGTCTTTAAGACTGCGGCTTTATCTGGCTCACCGTCGCTAACTCCCTCGGTGGGCTTTCTTTTTGGCTTTTGCCGCCTCTTTGCGGCAGATGCTAAAGGCGATTATCAGCATGATGGCCTCGCCCGCCAGCATATACACCCACAATGCGATATACCATACGTTCATCTTTTCTTCCGCCTTTCCGCTTCTATATGTGCCGATACTGCCCAGCACGCTTCTTTTCGTCCGCGTATTTTGCTTCGCTTCATGTCCGCCACGGCGCGGGCGATAAATTCAGCCTTTGTCATTTTTGCCATGCTTACCGCCCCACTATGGCAAAATCGGGGTATTTCTGCTTCCGCGTCTTGCCCGTCTGTGCCATGTGCGCCATACTGCGCACCATAATCAGCGGCTTTTCGCCGCCCGTGCCTACCAGCCGCCCATCAGCCACCATGCGCCGCACGGTGACGGGGCTGACATTCAGCAGTTCGGCGGCCTGCGTGGTGGGGACGTACTCTCCGTGCGCCCGCACCATGCGATCTTCCACCGCCGCGGCATCGTTTATACGCTCGTCCACGGCTTGCTGTATCATCTCGCGCAGCATCTTCTCAAAATCCACTGCTCTTGCCCTCCGATTGCAGCTCTATGATTTTTAATCCGCGGTATACGGTTGACGCCCGTATAAGGCCGTAGCCCACCGGTTCTTCTTTCCACTTCTCTCCGGTGATACGCTCGAAGGCTTCTCTGCCCGCCAAGAGCCAGATGTGCCGCCGCCCGCGCCCTTTGTCTGTGATGTTGTAGTTATAGTCAAGGCCAGAGCCGGATTTAATCCCGCACTCCCTCAGCAGCCCATCAGCTACGCGCATGGTGGATATGGCGTCCGCTATCATCCCGATCGCCCTGTCAAGCTTCTCCCTGTCGTGCTCGCGCTCGCAGTCGCAGCGCTCCCCGCTGTCAAGGTTCGCCCCGCAATTTTCACATTTCCTCATTTCCTCTTTCCTCTTTCCTCTTTCCTCGTTTTTTACATCGGCAGTTGCCGCGAAAACTCCGTGAGTGCGTCCATAACGCCGTTCAGGATGTTGTAGGCACAGGCGTATGTGATGTGCTTCGACCGCAGCAGGCCGATTATCTCGTCTATGATGCCCTGCGCTTCCTCGTCCTCTAAAATCTCCTTGCAGGTAAGTATCTGCTTTAACGTTTTCATATTTCCTCCCTTTCTCAATTCAGTATTGTCATTGCCATTGCAGATAGGGCTAAAATGATTGCCGCAATATCCAGTGCTATGATTTGCCGCAACGCGCGGCTCCGCGGGGCAAGGCTCTGCGGGACGTAGAATGAGTATGTCTGCGCCGCAGCATCACCCTTGCGGTAAATAGTACCCTTGCTAACGGAGCAGTTGTAACGCTCGCCGTCAAGGTATACACGCACGGGTTCTTCGGTGTCCGTCATTATAGCCACGGTAATTTTCTGGTAGTCATTCTTCATTTTTTTTGTTCCCTTCCTCACTCAAGCCCGTTCTCTTTGAGAAAAGCTTCCGTTTTCTCCTGTAGGACTTTGTCATACTCCCTTTTGGTCTTTTCCTCGGCCGCTTGCCAATATCTGGTGCCGTAGAGGTTTGACCGCCCATAATTCAGCACAAATGCAACCTCGCCATTGCGGGTGCCGTTTTCGCGTTTACCCGCCGCGGTTACGTCCACGTACTTCCGGCCTTCTTTGTCTTCGTCCTTTATAATCCTTATCGACCGCAGCAGCGTGCCTGTCCTATAATGTCCGTGCTGCATTATGCTCTGCTCGACATTGCGCTTGGCTATCTCGCCGCCGGCCTCTAAGACCTCGTCCACAAAACCGTCAATCCCCCCCCCGCCATGTCGCGGAGTGCTCTTTCTATTTCGTCAATTCCGTCTACATATAATCGTGCCATGCTATGCCCCCTTTTTTTCTTCGGTAGCTGCAAAAAGAGTATCTTTGTCGATATCGGGGAAAAAGCGGCTCTGAATCGCGCACACTTCATCCCACTTAAAAGCTCGCGTGCCAGCGATTTTTTGTGACAATGCTCGCGGGGTTATACCAAGCGCATCTGCGATAGTGTTTTGCCTCATTCCCCTTTCGACAATTTTGCCCTTCAAAAAGCTATACATCATTACACCTCCTTGGATCGCAGGTACCATTGACGGTACTTACATACATATATTAGCACCATCATCGGTACTTGTCAATCATTTTTTTGATTTTTTGTTCCGTCGATGGAACTTTAATTCTTGATTTAATGGTTTCCCCGTTGTATAATATCGGTAGATAAAGCTAAGGAGTTAAGAGAATGCCTACAAAATTTGAGAAAATAACGCAGTTGCGAAAAGCGTGTGGCATGGATTTAGAAGCCCTTGCAGCTGCTTCCGGTGTGCCGCTTAGCACACTGAAAAAGATAAGCAGCGGCATAACGACAAACCCAAACCTCGAAACGATGAAAGCGATTGCGCGGGCGCTGGGCTGTACGCTGGACGATTTAACAGACGCAACCCCCGCGCAGATGGAAGCTGAAAAGGCCGAGATACTTAATCTTTACGATTGTCTCGATGAAGCGGGACGGGCTGCACTTGCGTCATATGCGAAATTTTTAGCAGCTCAGCGTAACAACGAAGAAGGTTAACGCCTTCTTCGTCCAGGCGTTCAACGGTGTGCAACAATTCAGTTCGCGTCATTTGTTTCTACCTCCGTGCAAAAAAATTATTAAGATATGATACCATATCACAGACACCACACGGCAAAGGCCGCATGATGGTGGTCGGGGGCGGGGAGAAGCAAAAGGGAACCGCCCCCGGGTGCGCCCCTATGCGCAAGTACAAAATACTACACACACGGCAAAATTGATACCGCCAAAAATGGAAAAAGCGCGCCAGAAACGGAATTAGCGCTTCCGAAAATGGAATTAGCGCTTCCAAAAATGGAATTAGCGCTTCCAAAAATGGAAAAGGAGAGAGAAATGAGCATTTTTGAGGACAATAATCGGAAATACGCAGATGCATTTACGCGAATGCGTGAAAAGCGAGGGATATCCTTACAGGACGTGTCAAATCGCAGCGGCATAGCCGCCTCCACACTTACCCGCACGCTGCAAGGCACAACGGGCACGCCCATGGCGACGTATGAAATACTTGTTACCCAAGGCTTAGGCGCGACGATGCATGAATTTGTGGACGAGATTTACGGAGCCGTGCCGCAGGAGGCCGAAGAGCATACACAGAGGTATACCGCCGCCGTCAGGCTGCTGCTTGCCGAAAAGGACGGGCGCATACGCCAGCTTAGTAGATGGCTTCGGCGGACGGTGATATACAGCGTAAGTGTGACCGGAATCTTGATGGGGCTGTTTTTATACGATGTGCTCAACCCCGCCGTGGGGTGGCTTAGACGGCATGCGTAGGCCGCGCGGAGCATGAAAGGCTCGATTTTATAAAAAGACAGGAGGAAACGACATGACAAAAAAGCTTGCGAAAGTCCGCGAGAACAAGGGCAAGGCCGTGAATGTGCTGCCGGAGGATTTTGTTGCGCTGGACTTGGAAACGACAGGACTTGATCCGGAATGGGATTGCATTATTGAAATCGGCATGGTGCGCGTCCGCCACGGCGAAGTAGCGGCGGAGTATAGCACGCTGGTAAACCCGGGCGTGGAGATAGACGAATTTATAACAGAGCTGACGGGCATAACAAACGATATGCTTGCGGCCGCCCCGGCGCTGCCGGAGGTGCTTCCCGCCGCCCGTGAATTTCTGGGTGACGATATTGTTTTAGGCCATAACATCAACTTTGATATCAATTTTATCTATGATAATTGTGAACGTCAGGGTTTAACGCCCGTAAGCAACGGCTATATAGATACCATGCGCGTATCCCGCCGTGTGCTGCCCGACTTGAAGCACCACAGGCTTAGGGATATTGTGGACGCACTCGGCGTTGACCATGCGCAGGCTCACCGCGCCATAGGTGACTGCCATGCTACGATTGACTGCTATAAGGCATTGCTGGCACATATAGACGCGGGCATAGGCAGGGACGATTTCACGGCGGCGATGGCAAGCCATGGCAGCACCCGCCCAGACTTGCACGCACTTACGGCAGACGGCACGGCGGTGGACGAGCTGCACCCGCTATACGGCAAGCATTGCGTATTTACTGGCACGCTTGCCAAAATGGTGCGCCTGGACGCGGCGCAGGCCGTGGTAAATGTCGGCGGGCTGTGCGACAACGGGGTTACCAAGGACACCAATTTCTTAATTCTCGGCGCGAGCGACTACAGCAAGATCAAGGACGGCAAAAGCAGTAAGATGAAACGGGCCGAAAGCCTGATCGCAAAGGGGGCGGACTTGCAGATAATATCAGAGAATGTATTTTACGATTTGATGAATTTATAAAAAATCCGCGCAGATTGCAGCTGCGCGGTACAAAGGAAAGGGAGCGAGATATATAGCCGAACTACGCTCGCCCTATTATATCATAAAAAGAAGGAAGGGGCAATGAAATGGCAAAGCAAAAAGACGGGCGCTACCGTGCAAAAATAACTGTAGGCACGGACGCGAACGGCAAAAGCATAGTCAAGTATGTATCGGGCCGGACTAAAAAAGAGCTTGAAGCGGCAAAGGCGGCGGCGCGGGAAAAGTACGTCACGGGCGCAAACGCCGCACCGGAGGGAGTACTTTTTGACCGATACGCGCTGACATGGTATGAGGTGTACAAGCAGCCGCATATAGGCGTGTCCGCGCAGATGTCATACCGCACCGCGCTGCAAAAGCATATCTTCCCCGCGTTGGGCGGGCGGCGGTTGACAGCTATCACCACGGAGGACTTGCAGCGGCTACTTAATGCCAAGGCTGGCACATGCAGTACCATCATAGGCAATATAACCACAATCCTGCGTGGGGTATTTCAGCGGGCATATAGTCAAGGACTTATCCCGCGTGACATCACGGTCGGGCTTACAATCCCGTCCAAGCCAAAGGAGACGCGCAGGGCGTTGACGGACGCGGAGACGGATGCGGTCTTGCGCCTAATGGACGAGGAAGGCACGCTGATGCTTGCCCTGCTGTACTACACAGGCATGCGCTACGGTGAGGCTTGCGGCCTACAATGGCGGCACGTCGATTTCAAGGCGGGGACAATCCACGTCGAACAGCAAGCGGCGGGCAAGACGGGGGAGATTGACGACCCCAAGACAGATAAGTCCGTGCGGACGATTCCCATGCCGCGCGAACTGGCGGACAAGCTGCGTCCCGCGCGCGGTCTGCCGCAGTCGTATGTAGTACCGTCGTCCACAGGGTCATATCACCGCAATGCGACGCGATACCGCCTATGGGACGACTTAATGGCGCGACTGTACGATATCGCGCCGGAGATTGACGCGATTGAAAAGGGCGGGCGGATGATATCGGTTATCACCCCGCATTACCTTCGGCACAATTACGCCAGTGTACTATATAACGCGGGCGTGGACGTGCTTTCGGCGCAGAGGTATTTAGGCCACGCCAACGCAAAAATTACGCTTGAAATATATTCACACCTTTCGGCGCAGAAGGAAAAATACAGCGCAGAGCAGTTACAGGGCGCGTTTGAAAAAAGTTGCCGCAAAGTTGCCAGCCCTACGGCGCACGGATCCAGCGGCAATTAAAAAATGCCTAATTTACTAAGAAAAAGCACCCATTTTTATGAGTGCTTTTCTTCTTTGGTATCCGGCAGCTACTTGGATTTTTTGTCCACCAAAGTGCGCAATTGTCGCGTAAAACGCCCATAATTGGGCGTTTTTGCAAACGGACGTTGACGCAAACAATCAATAAAAAGTTGCCAGAAAGTTGCCAGAGGATAATGTAAATAGATTACGCCTTATACATTTCCTGATACCTTTTTACACACTCCGTCTTTTCAATTTGCTTGCCGTGCAAATATTTGTACAGCGTCAGCATATCGGCGGGCGGGTCGCCATGCTTGGCCTTGTAGTCCGATATGGCGCGGGCTACAAGGTCGTGCAGCATGGATGCGTGGGTCAGCTCCTGCCCCGATATGGTGTACAGGGTCTGTGCTACGGTCGGCATATCGTCCTTGACCGCAAGCGCCCACTTAGCATACTTTTCAGCGTCCGCGATTTCTTCACAAATTTGGTCGGACAGGTCATTTATCAGCTTCATTTTTTCGCCGCCTCCGCCACAGTGGTGACGGTTCCGCCCGTCAGCCCCGTCAAGTCGTTATTCGGCGCGCAAGGCGGGTTGCCAAGCAGCTTAAATGTCCCGCCCGTGGGGGTGGTGGATACCACGGTGCTGTACTTGGTGCGCTTGCGCATGCTGCACGCGGTCACCTGTGCGCAGCAGCGATTTATCAGGGGATACTGCGCCGTGCCTGTGCCGATGGTGATATACACGGGTGCGGATATGGTGGTGGTGTCGGGTATGCTCTGCGCCACGACGATGCAATATTTCTCCCCGTTGGCGTACACGCCCGCGGGCAGATTGATGATAAGCCCCGTACCCGCCACAAATGTCACGGACTGGGATATAATCAGGCGGGGGCAAAGCTGGCAAATATTTTTACAAGCCATAATTTTCTCCTTTCACAATCAAGGGGCGGTCTAAGCCGCCCCGATAGTCACGGCAATGCCGGATGATGTGTCATGTCTTAGCAGCAGCCGTTGCCGCAGCCGGAGCCGCAAAACGGGCTATTTCCGGCGTTATAGGTGTAGCCGTTGGGGTAGCGTACCACGCCCGTCAGCTGCTCACGGATGTAAAGCCGGTTATTGGCCTGCTCAAGCTGCGCTATGCGCTGCTCAAGCTGGGCTTTTTCAAGCGCAGCAAATTTGGCGTCAATATTGGCGTTGATGGCATCCATGCCACGCTGTACGGCGCAGCAGTATTCCGCCATCTGAGACTGTATGCCATTGGCGCTCTGCATCACGGTCATATTCGTGGCGTTCTGCGCCAGCGCCATCTCCTTGCCCAGCTGGCCGATATTGCCCTGCATATCATATCCAAGGCTACATACACCGTTACCGATGTTGGTCAGGCGGTCGTTAAGCTGGCCAAAATGCTGGCCGAAAAGGATTTCCTGCTGCGCGGCTGCGGTCGCATACTGACCGTAGTCGCCGTTGCCACGGTTGCCCCAGCCACCAAAGCCCCCGCCCATCATGGCGAGGAGAACGATTAGTGCGAAGATCCAGAATCCTCCGCCCATGCTGCCGCCAAGGCCGTCATTTTTGTCTGTCACGGCGGCTATATCCGCCAAAGAGGGTACATTATCCATTGTCTTTTCTCCTTCAATTTTTTTGGTATATAAATCGCGCGTGATTTATCGTATCTGTGACAAGATGCTTTCAGGGTCTATGCCGCGCTGCTGGCACAGGCTGTAAAACATTTGCTGCGGGTCACGCCCGCCTAACATCCGCATTACCTGCTGCACTTGCGCGGGCATCCCCATCATGCTTTTGGCTTGCGCTATAAGCTGCGGGGATATTTGCGGGGTCTGCTGGCTTCCAGCCTTCATTGCTTGCAGTATGGGGTTCATTTAATCTATCCTCCAATTTTGATATTCTCGCCGCCAAGTCGTTGATATCCACGGGCGGCGCGGGCTGATACGGTGTGATGGTGTACGGGGTTAGTGTAGGATACCCCGCGCTGTCGGTGCATTTGTGCCAGACTATGGGCGCAGTGGTGTCCAGCAGCAGGATGCTGCTGTTGGGCGCAAGGCTGTATGCCTTCGCCCCGCCCTCGCCATTGACTTGGGCAATCTCGGTGCGCTGCTGGTACTGCTGGGGCTGCTGATAGCCGCCATAAAAAGGGTTGGGATTCCACATTTTTATCGCCTCCTTATGGCCTTATTTTCTCAAAAATTAAGCCCCGCGCACAGGGCGAGGGGAGGGAATTTATAGGGCATTTGGCGGGCAAAAATATTTTTTCAAAAATCTGCAAAAACCCCTTGACGTAGGTATATACCTATGGTATAATAAAGTCA
>ERZ1026854.377-NODE-377-length-31333-cov-8.660912_pt1 | contig 31333 bp, 25 predicted proteins | sample MGYA00380157_ERZ1026854 | MGnify/ENA primary metagenome ERZ1026854 (study PRJEB33269, sample SAMEA4719793) | human gut metagenome | biome: human-associated habitat; feature: organic feature; material: feces | place: Cameroon | collected 2013-10 ... | reverse complement strand
ATAATAAATAAGAATAAGAAGTAATAAGTAACGATGAATTGTTTCATCTGAACAAATCACAATAAATTAAGCGCATATGTAAGTGTCAATGTCTTTTGTGCCGAAAAAGCAGCCGTATAAAGTAATATGTGTCAATACATGGATTTACTAATTGATGGATTTTAATATGACAATATTATCAACAGAGCTTCGGTGAAAATAAGGGGTGTAAAATATGGATAAAAGCGTTGAGAAACTTATCAGTGAAGGTGAATATGATAAAGCAAAGGAAATTGCATATCAACATTATGAAAAGTATGAACTCGATGAGGCTGAAGAAATATATAATGAACTGTACGACCGCATTATTGACGAGAAAGGCAGACATTCGGAAGACGCTGCAGAAGTTATGAAAGCCCTTGCGGATATTGCATATGAGCAGAATAACTATGAGCTTGCATTATCCTTATATAATTCTGTTTATGAATGGTGTAAGCAGAATAATGCTGTAGGCTCAAGATTTTCTATCGAAAATATGATGAGGATTGCTGATCTGTACAGGATGTTCAACAGATATGATGACAGATATGAGATATGCAGGAAGGCTCTGGACATCTCGATAAACGCATATGGAGAGAATGATTTTGTCACTTGTTATGTTCTCAGAAAACTTGCAGACAGCTGTACTGACCTTGAACGATATGATGAAGCTATGACGTATTATGAACATGTGCTGGAGCTGCTTAATAATGAAGAGGATCAGAATATTGATGAGATAGCAATGGCATATGACGGAATGGGATATGTTTACAAATACCGTGGAATGCCGCAGAAAGCTAAAGAATGTTTTGAAACAGGCATCCGCATTCTTGAAGATAACTATGACGAGGATACTGAGCTTCTGCTTGGAATGTATAATGATCTTTGCAATATATATGATTGCCTTAGTTTGCTCGATGAAGCCCTGAAACTTAGAATGGATATTCTTGACAGGGCAACGGCACTGTATGGCTTTGAACACCATAATGTGCTGGTTTCAAAAAGCAATCTTGCGGACGCATATAATGATGTCGGAGATTTTGAAACGGCACTGAAGCTTTATGAAGAATGTGTCGATTGGGTAAGGGTTCACCTGGGGGCAACTCATCATGAAACTGTTCGGAATATGAGATGCCTTTCAAGAATGTATTCAAGAGTCGGCAGATATGATGACGCTTTGAAAATTGCTCAGGAAGCATACGGTATTATGGCAAAGACGCTGGGGGAGCATCATATTGATGTACTGATGATGCTGGAGGATATTGCTTTTTTATATATTGAATTTTATAATTATCCTGCTGCGAGGGATATCTTTACACAGACATCCGAATATTTCCTTGAAAACTGCGGAAAGGACAGTGACTATTTCTATTCGAGAGAGAACTATCTTTATGTTTGCGCTTTGTCGGGAGGCGGTGCGGAAATCATTGAAGAAGCCGATGATCTGCTTGAGCTGGGCAGTTCATTTGCGGAGCCTGTTGATACAGATAATCTGCTTGAGGTGAAGGCGATCGCAAATAAAAATATCGGCAATTATAAAGAAGCACTTCGCTTGATGAAAGAAGTCGTTAGGATAAATGAGTATAAATACGGAGCGGAAAATATTCAGACCTTCGGAGTGAAAATACGGCTTGCCCGGATTTATTTTGATATGAAAAACTATGATGAGGCGATGCGCATATGTCAGAAAATATCCGACGGATTTGACAGAAAAAATATAAATAATAATGATTCGTATCAATCAAAAATTATCCTTGCAAGATGCTTTTCGGCTGTGGGTGAGTATGACAGGGCATCAGAGATAACAGACAAACTGCTCTCGTCTATGGATATAAACGCTTTCCGTGCGCCCTATGCCGATGCGTGCTATGCTGCTGCGGAAAACTGTATGAATATGGGTCAGTGGCACAAGGCGTTTGAATATGCAAATAAATGCCTTGAATACAGACGGTGCATTTTTGAGGAGGACTGCTTTGGCATAAAGGACGCAGAAAAACTTGTGAGTAAGATAGGAGCGATGATATGAAACCATGCAAATACGCATACAAGCTGGTCCGTGACAGCAGCAGTGAGATATTCAAGGGCTTCGGCTTCAAGCATCTTTCCGATGCTACACAGTATTATGTTCACCCTAACAATCAGTCATACAAGGGAACGACTACTCTCTGTCAGCCCATCGGTGAAGCGGTAATGATGATGGCTGAGTTTATATTTGCTCTTGTGGAAGGAAATGACACGGCAGGGGATATTCTGTATGATGACGGTGCGGGAAATGTTTATCTTGATCTTCCTGTTCCCGTGGAGTGGCTGACAAACAATGTCACCCGTGCTTACAGATATAAAGCATACCTTGACGGTGCTTCTTCGCTGAGGGTGGGCGCATATGATGAAAATGGCAGGTTTATTGCAAGCAATCCAATGCTGTTTACAGAATCCTACAAGCTGATGCCTGTGCTTGCGGTGCTGATAGCGCAGTACCTATTGACTGATGACGATTACTGCAAAGCATTTACCGAGTTTTCTGATCTTCCCGATGCGGCAAGCTTTGTGAATCTGCATGAAGATTTCTATCAGGCGTACAAGAATAATGAGTATCAGGTCGGTTATTTCGATATAGTAAGCGAACCTAAGGTATGCACCTATTCGTTCAGGAAAAAATATGCGGCTATCAAGGAGAATAAGGCAGCGATTTCAGAAAGTCCCGATGTTGATATAATTCCCTTTGAGCCGTCGGAATTTTCGGAAGAATACCGCAGCCTTATCCCTGAGCTTTCGGAAGAATTTGTGCTGCCGAAAAATTTGCAGACAGTTTCAAATGCCATAGTATCGGGCGATGTGAGAGCTTTGCTTTTACACGGGCCTGCAGGAACTGGCAAGACAATGTCCTGCAAGCTTATTTGCCGTGAGACAGGTCTGCCTGTAATGGAAACTATCAACTGCACCGAGAGCCTGGACGAATTTGTTCTTGGTAAATTTCTTCCCGACGGAGATAAGATCGTATTTCGGGAGAGCTATGTAACAAAGGCTATCAGAAGCGGCGGGGCTGTGATCTTCGAGGAAATAAACTTTGCCCGTCCTCAGCATCTGGCTTTTCTTAATTCACTTCTCGATGATAATGGTTTTGTCCGCCTGGATAACGGTGAGGTGGTCAGACGTCATAAGAATTTCAGATTCTTTGCGACTATGAACATCGGTTACTATGGCACCAAGGAGCTTAATCAGGCGCTGTACAACCGTTTCAATGCCATAGCTGAGCTTGCGGAGCTTTCCGATGATGCTATCACAAGAATGCTGACGGCAAGAGTTCCGGAGTGCGCAGAGCATACGGAAAAGCTTATCAGCGTTTATCATAAACTGAAAAAGAAGATAAGTTCCGAAGAGCTTGACATGGTCATCTCCCCGAGAAATATCGAAAACTGGGCAAGGCTTGCAAAGTTTGAGGGGTACATTCAGGCTGCTGAAAAGACCATCATACCCATTGCAAAATGCGACCGTTCGGTTGAAGAGGCGTTCAGAGGAATAATTATGCTTTACAAGTGGAATTGAGGCAGATATGAGTAAATTCACACATGAAGAAGAGGCGCTTCTGAAGCTTTTCCAAAGCGAGCAGAACCGCCGTGGGGAAGAAGAGTTTGCAAGGATATTTACCGAGCATGATAATGTACGGGTGGCATTTATCAATGAGGACAGGGCTTTTACCGACGGCAGAAATATTGTAGTTGACCCTGCGGAGGACAAGCTTTTCAGCGACAGCGAAGCAATAGAGAATACGCTTGATTTTCTGCATCTTCCGCAAAAATGCAGTTCATGGGATGCGCTGAAACTTACAACACGTTCTCAGGATATCCATGAATGTCTGCATATTATTTACACCAAATTTCCGAACCCTGCTTTTCATGATGAACGGTGCACTACAAAAACAAGGCTCATTACCCTTGCGGACATATGGAATATAATCGAGGATACCTACATAGAAGCAGTAGGCGCAAGCTTGTACGATAATGTTGAGATGTATCTTAAATGGGGAAGAGTATCCCGAATGTTCGTTAAGTTCCCCTCTGAGGGCACAACGAGCAGCAGATTCCGTGACGTGGGCGTTGATCCCGATTCTGCCGCAAAGCTTATGTATATTCAGAATTACATGGCTACGGAGCTGCTGTATCCTTTTATAAAGCTTCCGGAGCCAACAGCCGAATGTGAGGGATATATCCGAAAGGTCAGACCGCTTTATCATAAGGGAGCGGTGGCGGCTTCACCTATGGAGCGGCACAAATATTCCTGCATGATATTTGATGAACTGGAGGAGCTTATCCCCGATTCGGAAGAGCTGTTGGAACGTGATTATCTTACAGGCTTATTGGGCGGAGCGGAGACGCATTCGCCGTTCAGGTGCTCTGCCAAACCGTTTGTTTCCGAAGGAAAGGAGCAGGCAGTTACACGCAGGCTGTTTACCGACCTTGACGGAGAGCCGATAGGCGGAAAAGATATTTCCGAGCAGTTTGCTTCATTCGTATTTGATTCCGACTGTGAATATAAGCTTGTTATGGCCGAAGCGAATACAGAAGGAACAGTCATTTTCATCAGCGGAAGCGACCTTGGTGCGGCTGCTATGCACAGCGGCATTACCATATATGAAAATCACCCGAAGCCAAACAAAAACTTTTCTAAGGCATATTCCAATATCCTGAAGAAATATGACACGACGATCAATACATACAACTCCCGCTTTGATCGGCTGCTGAAAGCTGACAGGGAATATTATGAAGAAAAGCAGCTTTTCGGAAACGGCATCTCTTCAAAGAATATGGGAGATGTAAAGAAGCGCTATTGGTACAGAAAGGCAATGGATACGGGAGTACCCGAGCTTGCGGTGATGCTTATGATCGACGGTTCCGGCTCTATGAATGGAGAGCGGCGGGGCGCTGCAATGACAAGCTCTGTTATACTTCATGAAGTTCTGAAAAAGCAGGGGATAGAACACGCCATAGTTGAGCATAGGGCGATATTCGGCGAGCCTGAGGTAGATCACAATATCCTTGTGGATCTCGGCGGGCGTGATGCGGAAAAATACAATCTTATGGCGCTGGACGCTGATAATGGCACAAGAGAGGGTTTGTCGCTTTTCTGGGCTGAGCGGTATCTTGCCCGGAAGAGCAGTGCCGAGAACAAGCTGATGATAGTAATATCCGACGGTGAGCCTGCCCATGAAGCGGACGGCATACCCTATTATCCGCCCGTTTCGATAATGGACACACGCAATGCTGCCAATAAGATAATTCGCCGTGGAACGAAGATAATTGCCATAGCTCTTGGCGGAAACGGTGACAGCTGTTACGATGAGCTGAAGCAGATATATCCCGAGGTAATTGACTGCACTGATCTTAAAAGCCTTACGGGTCAGCTTTTAAAGGTCATTTCAAGGGAGCTTGGGCGATGACATAATAGTATCAAAAAAGTATATTTTAACAGCAAAACCTCCGTCCTCTTTACCACATCAGTAAAGAGGACGGAGGTTTTTCGGAATATCAGCTGCTTTGTCTGAAATTATTATCCGTGAATATTCTTGCGAAAATAAGACCCAAGGGCAGTGATATGATTATCAGGAAAGCCTTTGTGAGCCACATTCCGCCCGTTGAGATATCATATGAGCCAAGGTAATAGATGCCTTTGTACAGGAACATTCCCGGAACCATGATAACTATTGACGGAACTGTAAGGGTTATTCTGGGGTAGCCTGCCTTTGATTTCATCGCCGATGCAAGAAGTCCTGCTATCATCGCTCCGATGAATGCAGCAACGCCTGCGGGCATGGGGGTGAAATCAATAAGCTCCAGACGTGTTGTGTTGGCTATCATTCCTATAAGTCCTGCGCAGGCTGCCATTTTGCGCTTGCTGTTGAACATGAGCGAGAAGCCATATACTCCGCAGAAGCTTGTGATGAGCCTTATGACCATTTTAAGCAGCGGAGCCATCTCCAGCTCGGGAAAATCTGCGGGCGAGAAGTGGAGCAGCAGTGCGACCACCCAGCCTGTTATTGTTGCCATCAGTATTATCAGCAGAGCGTAGGTTATGCGCTCCAGACCCGACCTGAGATCCAGCTTTGCAAGGTCGATGCCGCCTGTTATCAGCGGGAAGCCCGGTATCACGAACAGCATGGAGCAGATGTAGCCCGACTGGTGAACGCTGGAGACGTTGAAAACCACCTCAAAAAGCTTGAAAAGCAGCAGGTATGTACAGCAGGCGGCGGCAACTCCCGCAGCCACGTTTGCAAGCAGCGTGATGTGGCGCTCCAGCAGCTTTTTTCTGACGTACATTCCCACGCCTGCGCCGAAGAATGCAAGGATCATTTCAACAGGCCCGCCGCCCAGCAGGAATGTAAATCCGCAGCAGGCAAGCCCCGATGCCAGTCCCAAATTCCATGCCTTGTAATTGGGCGGTATCTCGGAAATTTTGTCAAGTATCCGATGAAACTGCAGTACCGAGTATTTTGTGACCCTTTCCGCAAAGCCGTCCGCAAAATTTTCAAGCTCGTTGAGCTTGTCGGTGTTTACGCCTGTGGTGCTGAGGGTTATCTCATTGGTGTATGTATCGCCGTTTTCTATGCAGGTGCATTCGATGGTCAGCAGACCGATATCCGCATTGCACACAATGCCCAGCGCACGGGCTATCTTGTTCATCGAAGCACGTACTCTCCATGCTCCCGTTCCCACCGAAAGCATCATCATTCCCACACGCTCGACCAGCGAGGCTTTTTCCTTCAGAGTGGCGTTCACCGCAGGCTCGTAGTTTTCCTCTCCCACGATCTCGTGCCAGTCGATGGACATATGCTGTTTCCTGAATTTGCTCATTGCGTATTATCTCCCATAATAACATTGCCGTATTGCCTCCGCCTCTGCGGAAGTATTATCAGGACTATTATACAACTTTCGGTCAGATAAGTCAATCAACATAAGATTTTCACATTGGTAGCAATGGGTAAATAAACTGTGAATATAATTTGCCTGATATTTGCGGCTCCTTTGCCTGCCAATTTGCTATTTACAATTCGGTCACGCCGTGGTATAATGTTTATATAACATTTATACGGAAAGGAAGCCGATAATATGAAATTTACCGAAAACAGCACCTCCCGCATTGCAGCTGAGGCTCAGTCGCTTCTTGATGAAATTGCATCTCTCCCCGAAATGAAGCTGTCAGCTGTGTCAAAGAAATCAGCCATGGCGGTATTTGTGGATATCGTCAACGGATTTATCCGTGAGGGCGCTATGGCTTCCGCACGGATAGAGGACATAATCAAGCCGAATGCAAAGCTGCTCAGCGCCTGCACCCATGCGGGTATCCTTACCGCTGCCTTTGCTGACTGCCACAAGGAAAATGCGGCTGAGTTCCTTTCGTTCCCTCCCCACTGCATCGAAAACACCTCCGAATCGGAAGTGGTCGATGAGCTTAAAGCTGCGGGAGACTATATCCTTATCCCCAAAAACTCCACCAACGGCTTTCACGAGAAAAAGTTCCGAGACCTGCTGGAGTGCCACCCCGAGATAGATACATTTATCGTCACAGGCGACTGCACCGATATCTGCGTTATGCAGTTCTGCCTGAGCCTTAAAACATATTTTACCCAGAAAAACGAGGCGGTGTCCATAATCATTCCCGTGAACTGCGTCGAGACCTATGACGCTCCCTATCACAGCAGCGATTTCACAAATCTTGCCGCCTACAAGCTTATGAAGGACAGCGGCATCAGGTTTGTAAGCGCTGTTACAGAGTAAAAATATAAATACAATTTATGAAAGGATATGTGCGTGATGAACGACCGTAATCTTACACTTCTCACAGATTTCTACGAGCTGACCATGGGCAACGGCTACCTTGAAAACGGGCTTGCCGATACCGTGTGCTGCTTTGACCTTTATTTCAGAAAAGTTCCCGATAACGGCGGCTTTGCGGTTATGTGCGGACTGGAGCAGGCTATAAACTATATCAAGAAGCTGTCCTTTACAGACGAGGACATTGCATATCTCAGGGACAAGAAGATATTTTCCGAAAAGTTCCTTGATTATCTGAGAAACTTCAAGTTCTCCTGCGACGTTTGGGCTATTCCCGAGGGAACCCCCGTTTTTCCCAATGAGCCGCTGGTCATTGTAAAAGGCCCTGCGATCCAGGCTCAGCTTATGGAGACCATGCTGCTGCTCTGCATAAATCACCAGTGCCTTATCGCCACAAAGGCGGCACGTATCGTAAAGGCTGCTGACGGCAGAGCTGTTATGGAGTTCGGCTCAAGGCGTGCTCAGGGAAGCGACGGTGCTATCTATGGCGCAAGAGCTGCATATATCGGCGGCTGTGCGGGAACTGCCTGCACCATCTCCGACAAGGAAATGGGCACTCCCGCTCTGGGAACCATGGCTCACAGCTGGGTGCAGATGTTCGATTCCGAGCTTGATGCTTTCAGGGCATATGCCAAGTGCTATTCCGACGCCTGCCTGCTTCTGGTGGATACCTACAATGTGCTTAAATCGGGCATACCCAACGCTATCAAGGTGTTCAACGAGCTGAGGGCAGAGGGCCATGAGCCTGCGGGCATACGCATTGACAGCGGCGATATCACATACCTTTCAAGAAAAGCAAGAAAGATGCTGGACGATGCGGGCTTCCCCAATGCAAAGATCTGCATTTCCAACTCCCTTGACGAATATATCATCGAGGATATTCTCCGTCAGGGTGCGTGCATCGACAGCTTCGGCGTAGGCGAGCGTCTTATCACATCAAGGAGCGAGCCTGTTTTCGGCGGAGTTTACAAGCTCACAGCCGTTGAAAAGGACGGACAAATAATCCCCAAGATAAAGCTTTCGGAAAATGTTACCAAGATAACCACTCCCGATTTCAAGGAGCTTTGGAGATTTTACGACAAGACCACAGGCAAGGCCATTGCCGACCTTATCACCTGCTACGGCGAAGAGGTAGATGACACCAAGCCATACACCATTTTTGACCCCGAGCACCCTTACAAGAAAAAGACTGTCACCGACTTTACCGCAAAGAAGCTCCTGGTGCAGATATTTGACAAGGGCGAGTGTGTATATGAGTCTCCCTCCGCAACGGAGATACGTGACTTCTGCCGTGAGCAGATAGGCACGCTCTGGAGCGAGGTAACAAGATTTGAAAATCCCCACGAGTATTACGTTGACCTTTCAAAGAAGCTGTGGGACAAGAAAAATGACCTGCTCAACGAAATGAGCGTTTGATATGAAAATTTACATTGACGCAGACGGCTGCCCTGTGGTGGATATCACGGTAAGGCTGGCAAAAAAATATCACGTTGGCTGCGTTATCCTCTGCGACACCTGCCACAGGATAGAGCGTGAGGGAGCGGAAACTATCGTGGTGGAAAAGGGCGCTGACAGCGTTGATTTCAGGCTGGTAAATATGCTTTCGGCAGGGGATATAGCCGTCACTCAGGATTACGGGCTGGCGGCAATGTGTCTTGGCAGGTCGGCGCTGGTGATAAATCAGGACGGTAAGCAGTATTCGGACGAGAACATTTCGGGTCTGCTGGAATTTCGTGCCATAGGCAAAAAGGTGCGCAGGAGCGGCGGCAGGCTTAAAGGCTGCCCGAAGCGCACGCCGCAGCAGGACGAGATGTTTGAAAAAGCGCTTGAAGCCATGCTTATGAAAGGATAATATGGAATATAAATTTTACGGCTGGGAATGGGCAGATGTTCCTCCCGCAAATGATGAATACAAGGCGATAAAAGACCCAAGAATGCTTTACGATATCCTGTGCGGCATATGGTGCGCCGACACCTGCGCCCCAAGGCTCAGGGACAAGTGGTCGGAGGATAACAAAACTCTGGGGCAGTGCTCGATAACCGCATTCCTTGCCCAGGATATTTTCGGCGGAAAGGTTTACGGCATACTTCGCAGCGGCGGCAATTACCACTGCTACAATGTGATAGGTGACTGCGTTTTTGACCTTACCAGCGAACAGTTCGGCGATGAAAAGCTGTGCTACGAAAATAACCCCGAACAGCTCAGAGAAGTGCATTTTGCCAAGGAAGAAAAGCGGCTGAGATATGAGTATCTCAGAGACCGCCTGATACTAATCACCAATAAAACTATAGACAAAAAATCATCGCATAATCCATATACGCAAGATCATGCTTGATTTTTTGTATAGTTTTTAATTGGTTCTTAGTATGAAAGAAAAAACAGGAATATGACAACACGCCCCACAGTAAGCCTGCGGGGCGTGTTTTTGTCTATAGTTTTAACTGTCATTCCCTGTGCTTTGCAAAGCACTGCAAAAGGGGAGCGGCAAAGGCAAGCCCCAGGGAGATGAGCACCTGTTCGCCGTTCAGGGGAACTGTTCTGAACACGGTCTGGAGGGGCGGAAAATAAATTGCGCCGAATATTGCCGCTGCCGAGCACAGCACCGCAAGTATTAGCTTGGGGTTATTGAAGTAGGGGACGGTGAAGATGTTCTTTGTCTCGGATTTGCACTCGAAAACGTGGAAAAGCTGAGACATTACCAGCGTCAGCAGCGCTCCCGTGCGGGCGGCTCCCAGACCTGCGCCTGTGCGGAGCATTACCGTGAAGCAGGCAAGGGTGCATATGCCGATGAGTATGCCCCTGAAAACTATGCGGAACATAAGTCCGCCTGAGAAAAAGCTTTCGTCCTTATGGCGTGGGGGCTTCCTCATATTCTCCTCGCCGCAAGGCTCTACGCCCAGCGCCACGGCAGGCAGACCGTCGGTTACCAGATTTACCAGCAGTATCTGCGAGGGCATAAGCACCATTGGCATTCCCATGATTATACCGAGAAACATTGTCAGCACCTCGCCTATGTTGCAGGAAAGCAGGTAGCGGACAAATTTGCGAATGTTTGCATATATGCCACGGCCCTGCTCCACGGCGCTTACAAGGGTGGCAAAGTTATCGTCCAGCAGCACCATGTCCGCCGCCTGACGGGTAACGTCCGTGCCTGTGATGCCCATGGCAACGCCGATGTCCGCCTCCTTGACGGCGGGAGCGTCGTTCACGCCGTCGCCTGTCATGGTGACTATGTGTCCCAGCCGCTTGTAGGCCCTGACTATCCTCAGCTTGTCGGCAGGGGAGACACGAGCGAACACGTTTGCGCCTGCGGCTGCCTTTTCAAGCTCGCTGTCGGACATATTTTCCAGCTCCGCTCCCGTGATGACTGCGCTTTCGGGGGAGTTTTCCCTTAAAATGCCAGCCTGTCTTGCAACGGCGGCGGCGGTGTTCCTGTGGTCGCCCGTTATCATTACCGTCCTGATACCTGCTTCACGGCAGAGTCGGACGGCTTTTTTTGCCTCTTCACGGGGAGGGTCGGACATTCCCATAAGTCCGAGAAATACCATTCCCGAGTCGGGGGTATTATCCCCCTTGGGCTTGTATGCAAATGCCAGCACCCGCAGCGCTGATGAGGACATTTCGGCGCAGGCGTCTTCTATCCTTTTGCGTGTGCTGTAGCCCAGAGGCTTTACGCCGCCTGAGGTAAGTATCTCCGTGCAGCGGCTGAGGATAATATCCGCAGCGCCCTTGGTGTATGATGATGTGTCCCCCGAGGGAGTGCGGACGGTCACGGTCATTCGCCTTGTGTCGCTGTCAAATGGTATCTCGTCCAAGCGCCTGAAAGCTGTCCTTTCGGCGCTGTGGCTCATTCCGCCCTTGGCTGCGGCAATAAGGAGAGCTGTTTCGGTGGGGTCGCCTGCGGCTGACCATTCGCCGATGTCAGATGTATCGCCTGCAATGCTGCCCTGCATTGCAATGCCATTTGCAATGGCAATATCGCCATTGTTGCAGAGCACTCCGCAGCGGAGCATTTCGCACAGGGACTTGGAGGACATTTTTGTGACGATATCTTCTCCGCAGCGGATATTACCCCCACGGCGGTAGCCCTGACCCGAAAAGTCGTATTCGCCCTCATCTGTCCACGCCTTGCGGACGGTCATTTTGTTTTCGGTGATAGTTCCTGTCTTGTCGGTGCAGATGACCGATGTGCAGCCCAGAGTTTCCACGGAGTGGAGCTTGTGAACAAGGGCATTTTTGTTCAGCATTCGGCTGACAGCCAGCGCCAGCGCAATGGTGACTGTGGCGGGAAGTCCCTCGGGAATAGCCGCTATGGCTATGGTTATGCCTGTCATGAGCATATCGAAAACAGGCTCGCCCTTTAAAATGCCTGCCCCTGCCACAATGAAGCAAACGGCTATGCAGATTATGGCAACGATCTTTCCCAGCTCTCCGAGACGCTTTTGCAGGGGTGTTTCCTCGTCTTCAATGTCTGTGAGCATATCGGATATCTTGCCCATCTGGGCATTAACGCCCGTGGCGATGACCTTTGCACGGGCTGTGCCTTTGGTTATCATGGTGCCGCTGTAGATGATGTTCTCTTTGCCTGCGGAGTTATCCTTGTCCGATGTGTTGCCGCAGCGCTTGGCAACAGGCTCGCTTTCACCTGTGAGAATGCTTTCCTCCGCCATAAGCCCCTTGGCGGTGAGCAGAACAGCGTCCGCTGCCACCTTGTCGCCTGCCTCCACCGAGATGATATCTCCCGGCACAAGCTGGGAAGCGGGGATAACCGTCATATGACCGTCACGGCAGACCTTTGCGCTGGGGGCGGACATACTTTTAAGCGCCAGCAGAGTTTTTTCCGTGCGGTACTCCTGAATAAAGCCCAGTATGGCGTTGAGCATCACTATGATTATAATGGTCACAGCGTCCGCAGTTTCGCCGATGAATGCGGATATCCCTGCGGCGATAAGGAGTATCATGACCATAACGTCCCGGAACTGCCCTAAGAATATCTTGAGAGGCTTTGCTTTCTTGTCCGATAGCAGAGTGTTCTCGCCGTATTCCTTTAGCAGTGCCGCCGCCTCTTCCGAGGTAAGTCCCATTCCGCCGCCCTGCTTTTTCGGGCGGACTTCATATTCCCGTTCCAATATGTTTTGTGACATATCTGCGTCTCCTTTGGCTGTATGATTATCCTTGGTTGGTAATTTATATGTAAGGACAGCCGTTTAAAGAACAGGAGACAAAAAAACGGCTGTTACAGTAAAAACTGCAGCAGCCGATACGTTATATTTATTATTGTATTTTAGCGGGAGCTTTGTACTTTGAAAGTGTTTTCATAACAGTTTCAAGCACCAATGGCTTTGCCAGGTGGTCGTTCATGCCTGCGCTTTTGCACTTCAGAACGTCTTCCGCAAAGGCGTTGGCGGTCATGGCGATTATGGGGATAGTTTTTGCGTCTGGTCTGTCATACTCTCTTATCGCCTTTGTGGCGGCATATCCGTCCATAACGGGCATCATTATATCCATAAGGATAGCGTCATATGTGCCCTCGGGCGATTGGGTGAACTTCTTCACAGCCTGCTCACCGTCAGCGGCGGAGTCGGTAACTGCGCCTGCGTCTTCAAGGAGATATTTTGCTATTTCAAGGTTAAGCTCGTTATCCTCAACGATAAGCAGCTTCATTCCCGAGATATCCGCCTTGGTCTCGTCTTCGGTGATGGTGCGAACATCTTCTGCGCTTGCTATCTCAAAGGGGAGGGACACGGTGAAGGTCGTTCCCACATCAGGCTCGCTCTGTATGTCGATAGTGCCGCCCATTTTATCGATAAGGGTCTTGACTATTGCCATGCCCAGACCTGTTCCACGGTAGCTTGTGCGGGCGTCGTTTTCCTCCTGGGAGAACGGCTCGAAAATGTGTTCAAGGTATTCCTTGCTCATTCCTATGCCCGTGTCTGCGATGATGCACCTGTAATGAACGGTCTTATCGTCACTGCTTTCAAGCAGGACCTTGCAGGATATCTGACCCGAGGGCTTGTTGTACTTTATGGCATTGCTGAAAATGTTCAGGAATATCTGGCGGACGTGAAGAGGGCTGCCGTAAACATACGTATATCGGAACTGAGAGGAGCAGTCGCTGTGAACAAGGGTTATGCCCTCCTCTGCGGCACGCATTCCCGTAATGACAAGCACGTCCTCGGTGAGAGCCTTCAGATCGAAGGCCGTGTGTTCAAGCCTGGTGTTCTCGTCCTCCAGCCTGCTCATTTCCAGAACGTCGTTTATAAGGCTCAGCAGGTGATTTGCGGCTACCATTGCCTTATCACGGTTTTCCTGCTCGATCTGTTCATCGTGGCACTTGCTGTTTATTTCGAGGATACCGATTATTCCGTTAAGGGGTGTTCTGATATCGTGGGACATTCTTGAAAGAAAGCGGGATTTTGCGGCGTTTGCCTTCTCTGCCTCCTGCTTTGCACGCTCAACATCGGCAAGGGCATTTTTCAGCGCTTCGTTCTCGCTGGCGGCGGGTATCATCTTTCTCAGCTTGTTTGTCTGCAGGGCGAACATGAAGAAAACGGTGCTGAACACCATGGAAGTCCTGCCTATGCTCCTTACGCCGAAAATTGCTTCCAGCACCATTGCCAGAGTGATATATGCCAGCACCAGCAGCATTACCTTTGATTCTATATTCTTTTCAAAGATATGGGAGCGGATAGCACGTATCATCAGTATGAACATATACAATACGGTTATTATCTGGCAGAAGTAGCCCAGCGGGCCTCTGTGGAACACGTTCTGTGCGTCATAGCTGTAGGCGATATCCGTAAAGAATGCGGAGAACGACAGTATCACAGACAGCGCCCACGGCAATATCAGCAGCACCTCGTATATTTTCTTGTATTCCACACGCTTTATGAGCTTGATAAGTATGTACGGTATCAGCGGCCGCAGTGAATAGCCCATGGCGGAAAGAAATATCCGCATATTTGTGGGGTGATCGTATGATGCGGTCACAAGCTCGAGATTGTATGCTGTAAGCTCCAGCAGCTCAAATATCCAGATATGCAGGAACAGCTTTCTGTCAGGCAGATCCATGGTATCGTTATTTTTTATAGTGATAAGCAGGAAAAGCAGACCCATTATAGGGGCAAGATTATTGGCGATGAAATCCTCTATAGTCAATTCCGGCACCTCGCTTATAGATTAGTATTAAACCATTGCAAACATATATGGTTAATTATATAACATAAACGCTCGGGTGTCAATATTCCTGCTTGGCTGTGAGACAGAAAATTTCTGACCGAAGCAAACATCTGTGAGCAAAAAATGCTTTTATTCTGCCCTGTTCATAAAATTTTCAGCTTTGATACAACGACTTATTATAAATTCCTATTGACTTTATAGGAGTTTGTGGTATAATACTTATTGAAAAGGTATGAATTTACAGCCTTGTTATGATAAAACGCACTCGGAATGCGGTTTATTGCGGCTATATAATGCCTATCGGTAAGGTATGATAAACTTTGCTGTGAAAGGAGCGGTGCCTATGATGATATCGTCTAAGGGGCGGTATGCGCTGCGTGTGATGCTTGATATGGCAGAGCAGCAGGGCGATGAAAATATCAGGCTCAAGGATATTGCACAGCGGCAGGATATTTCCAGAAAATATCTGGAAAGCATAATGACCGAGCTTTGCAAGAAAGAGCTGGTGCAAAGCTCCATCGGCAAGGTGGGGGGCTACAGGCTCGTGCGTTCTCCCTCGGAATACACCGTGGGGGAGATACTCAAAGCCGTCGAGGGCGACCTTATCCCCGTTGCCTGCCTTGCAAAGGACGGCAAAAAGTGTACGGGAAACTGTACCTGCTACACATTCCCGTTCTGGAACGGGCTTGCAGAGCAGATCAACGCTTATGTTGACAGCTACACGCTGAAAGACCTGCTGGACGACAAGGAAAAAACTCACTGCTGCTGCGGTGACTTTCATACCGATAACCAATAATTGAAAGGAAACAGACTTATGAAAAAGAAACTGCTTGAAATACGTGATCTCCACGTAAGCGTAGGCGATGCAAATATCGGCGAAAAGGAGATACTCCACGGCGTTGACCTTGAAATAGATCATGACGAGACCCACGTTCTCATGGGCCCCAACGGTACGGGCAAATCCACTCTCGGATATGCCATCACGGGAAATCCCGCTTATGACGTTACTCAGGGCGAGATAATCTTCAACGGCGAGAACATCACCGATATGCCCGTTAACGAAAGAGCAAAGAAGGGCATTTTCCTTTCTTTCCAGAACCCTCTGGAAGTTCCCGGAGTTACACTCAGCTCCTTTATCCGCAGCGCTCTTGAGCAGAAAACAGGCAGCCGTATCCGCCTGTGGGACTTCAAGAAGAAGCTTGCAGAGACAATGAAGCTCCTTAATATGGACGAGTCCTATGCCGAGCGTGACCTTAACGTCGGCTTCTCGGGCGGCGAAAAGAAAAAGGCTGAGATCCTCCAGATGCTTATGCTTGAACCTCAGCTTGCTATCCTTGACGAGACCGACTCCGGCCTTGACGTTGACGCTGTACGCACAGTTTCCAACGGCGTAAAGATATTCCGTGAGAGAGTTCACGGCTCACTGCTCATCATCACCCACAGCACAAGGATACTTGAAGCACTTACCGTTGACGAGACCCATGTTATGGAAAACGGCGTTATTGTCCGCAACGGCGGCGCAGAGCTGGTTGAAGAGATAAACAGCAACGGCTTTGCAGGCGTTTGATCCCACGGAAAGGAATGACCTTACATGAAAGAAAAAAGCCGGGTTGCGGATATTGACCGCAGCATATATGATATACGGGACGAGGAAAACGACGCATACCGTATGCAGAGCGGCCTTACTCCCGAAATAATCGAAAAGCTCTCCAAGGAAAAGAACGACCCTGTCTGGATGCAGCAGTTCAGATTACAGTCCTTGCAGATATACAACGAAACTCCCGTTCCCGACTGGGGGCCCTCACTTGAAGGACTGGACATTGACAACATTGCCACATACGTCCGCCCCAACACAAAGATGCAGAACAACTGGGAAAACGTGCCCAAGGATATCAAGGACACCTTTGACCGTCTGGGAATACCTCAGGCGGAAAGGAAGTCCCTTGCAGGCGTGGGCGCCCAGTATGACTCCGAGCTTGTTTACCACAACGTAAGGGCGGAGGTCGCTGCCGAGGGCGTTGTTTATATGGATATCGAAAGCGCCATGAGGGGCGAATATGCCGACATGGTGAAGAAATATTTCATGAAGCTGGTAACTCCCCATGACCATAAGTTCGCAGCTCTCCACGGTGCTGTCTGGTCGGGCGGCTCATTTGTGTATGTGCCCAAGGGTGTTCAGCTTTCTATCCCCCTCCAGTCCTATTTCAGACTGAATGCAAAGGGCGCAGGTCAGTTCGAGCATACCCTTATAATCGTTGACGAGGGCGCAAGCCTCCACTTCATCGAGGGCTGCTCCGCACCCAAGTACAATGTGGCAAACCTCCACGCAGGCTGCGTTGAGCTGTTTGTTAAAAAGGGCGCAAAGCTCCGCTACTCCACTATCGAGAACTGGTCAAAGAATATGTACAACCTTAACACCAAGCGTGCGCTTGTTGAAGAGGGCGGCACTATTGAATGGGTATCAGGCTCATTCGGTTCTCATGTGGGCTGCCTTTATCCCATGAGCATTCTCAAGGGCGATAACTCCAAGATGGAGTTCACAGGCGTTACCTTTGCAGGCGCAGGTCAGAACCTTGACACAGGCGCAAAGGTAGTACACATCGGAAAGAACACAAGCTCCTTTATGAATACACGTTCCATCAGCAAGAGCGGCGGCATAAGCACATTCCGCAGCAGCGTTGTGGTGGAAAAGAGTGCTAAAAAGGCAAAGTCCTCCGTATCCTGCCAGTCGCTGATGCTGGATTCCGAGTCACGCTCGGATACTATCCCCGCAATGGATATCCGCACAAAGGACGCTGCTGTGGGACACGAGGCAAAGATCGGCAGCATAAGCGGTGATGCGATATTCTATCTTATGAGCCGTGGAATGACTGAGGAAGATGCCCGTGCGCTTATCGTAAGCGGCTTTGCGGACAATGTTTCCAAGGAGCTGCCGCTGGAATATGCGGTAGAGATGAACAATCTTATCCGTCTTGAAATGAAAGGCAGCATCGGCTGATAAAGGGTGTTTGATATGTCAGAAAAGATACAGATAAACAAGCTGCCTGTGAACACATGGAACAGGCTGGGCGTAAATTACGCCGAGGTGGAGTGGGAAGAGACCGCTCCCGCAAAGCAGAGCATCACAGTAAAAAGCGGCGAAGCTCCCGAGCCTTTCAGGCTGGATTTTTCGGAAGCGGGCGACAGTGAGGTATCCTTTACCGCAGAGGAGAACAGCAGCATTACGGTATATGAGCTGCACAGAAGCAACAGTGCCGTAAAGCTGAGCTTTGATATCGGAAAGAATGCTTCCGTAAAGCTCGTACAGCTTTTAAATCCCACAGAAAAGCTCCGTCATGAGATATTTGCAAACTGCTCCAAGGGCGGCAAATTTCAGATAATGACCATTATGACAGGCAACGGCGATATCTATTCGGATAACCGCACCGAGCTGGATGGCGACAGCAGCTCCATAAATGCTGAAGTTGCATATCTGGGCAAAAATTCCCAGACTATTGATTATAATATCGCCGTAAACCACTGGGGCAAGGACACTCACAGCGAGATAAATGCCGCAGGTGCGCTTATGGACAGCGCAAAAAAGGTGTTCAGAGGAACTATCGACTTCAAGACAGGCTCTTCCGATTCAAAGGGCAGCGAGAACGAGACAGTCATCATGCTGGGCGACGATGTGGTAAACAAGACCGTTCCCCTTATCCTCTGCTCGGAGGAAAACGTTGAAGGCTCCCACGGTGCAACCATCGGCGAGCTGGACGATGACACGCTCTTCTACTTCGAGAGCCGTGGAATAGGCAGGGAAGAGGCTGAGCGCATAATGGCATACGCCGCTCTCAAGCGCCTTATCCGTCTGTCGGGCGATAAGGAATTTGCGGAGCAGGCACAGAATGCCCTTGGAATAATAGATACCGATGAGGAATAAAAAATGATAACAGTGAAGGATTACAAGGCGGATTTCCCCCTGCTTATGCAGGACCCCACCATATATATTGACAACGCTGCCACAACCCAGCGCCCCGGGTGCGTTCTTGACGCTGAGCGTGAGTTTTACGAAAAGCACAACGCCAATCCGCTGAGAGGCATTTACGACCTCAGCGTGGCGGCTACCGAGGCATATGAAAGCGCAAGGGACGCTGTGCGTGATTTTATCGGCGCACGATCCTCTCAGGAGATAATCTTCACCCGCAACACTACCGAGAGCATAAATCTTGTGGCGTACAGCTACGGTCTTTCCGCAGTTCATGCGGGGGACGAGGTGGTCGTTTCCATAATGGAGCATCACAGCAATCTGCTTCCCTGGCAGATGGTCTGCCGTCAGACGGGTGCGGTGCTTAAATTCATCGAGTGCGAAAAGGACGGCAGCGTTGACCTTAACAAGGTGGAGGATATCATCACCGACAAGACCAAAATAGTTGCAATGACCCAGCTTTCAAACGTGCTGGGCAGAGAAAACCCCATTCGTCAGGTGGCTGAGATCGCTCACCGCAAGGGAGCTGTCATGCTGGTGGACGGCGCACAGAGCACTCCCCATATCCCCGTTAACGTAAGGGAGCTGGGAGCGGATTTCTTTGCATTTTCGGGTCACAAGCTTTATGCCCCTATGGGAATAGGCGTGCTTTACGGCAGAAAAGAGCTGCTGGATAAAATGCCTCCGTTCCTTACAGGCGGCGAGATGATAGAATCCGTTACAAGAACATCTGCGGTCTATGCGGAGCTTCCTCACAAGTTCGAGGCGGGAACCGTAAACGCAGCAGGTGCGGCAGGGCTTAAAGCTGCCATTGGGTATATAAACAGTATTGGCTTTGATAAGATACGTGAGCTTGAAAGCAGCGTTACAGCTTACACCTTTAAGAAGATGCAGCAGATGGAGGGCATAAATATCATCGGCTCGGACAGGGCGGAGGATCACAGCGAGATAATCACCTTTACCGTGGACGATGTTCACCCCCACGACGTAAGCGAGATAATGGCTGCCGACGGCGTTGCGGTTCGTGCGGGACATCACTGCGCACAGCCGCTGCTCAGCTTCCTTGGCTGCCGTTCAACAGTCCGTGCAAGCTTTGCATTCTACAACACCTTTGATGATGCAGATAAATTTATAAACAGTCTTTCGACTGTCAGGGAGCGTATGGGATATGGAAAACAGAAGCTTTTATAATGAGATACTGACCGAACACAATATGCACCCCGACTTCAAGCATGACATTCCCGATGCGGACATTGTGCTTGACGGAGTAAACCCCAGCTGCGGCGATGAGATACAGCTGAAGCTGAAAACCGACGGCGACATCATCACCGACGGCGCATTTGTGGGCGACGGCTGCGCCATTTCTCAGGCATCTGCTGATATCATGCTTGGAATGGTAATAGGATGTAAGAAGGAAGATGCCCTCAAAAAGAGCGACATCTTCATGAGAATGATAAGGGGCGAGGCTACGGAAGAGGAGATAGAAAGCCTTGAAGAAGCCTCCGCTCTCAGGGATATTTCCCATATGCCCGCAAGAGTAAAGTGCGCTATGCTTGGCTGGAGAACTCTTTCCGAGGCACTTAACGGAGAACGCAAGGAATAAGAACCTGTCTTCACAAGCGTATGCGCACGTCTTTTCGGCAAATTTTGCCTTAGACTGCGTTAAAAATCCTTGCCGGGCGGCAAGCCCGCCTGCGGATTTTTGCCTTGTCTTAGACAAAATTATGCTCGAAAATCCGCACACATTTCTTGTGAAGACAGGTTCTAAAATTTTTCCTTGACATATCCGAAAAAAAGGTGTATAATCAAGATATAACTTAACAAAGGGAATGAAGTGCTCCCTTGGGAAACCTAAACCGCTTATTAGCTGATGACTTCTGCGATCTTACGCAGAAGCTGTCGGCTTTTTTGTTTTTAAGGAGGAGTAATATGTTAACATCACTGGCTTTTATTTTTCTTGCGGGGCTGCTTATGGCGGCAGTGTGCAAACGGCTGAGGCTGCCGGGGATAATCGGTATGCTCATAACGGGAATTGTGCTGGGGCCGTATGTGCTTGATCTGCTTGATCCGTCGATACTGTCGGTATCCTCAGACCTGCGGCAGATGGCGCTTATCATTATCCTGCTCAAAGCGGGGCTGTCGCTTGACCTGTCCGACCTGAAAAGGGTGGGCAGACCTGCGATAATGATGTCATGCGTTCCCGCAAGCTGCGAGATACTGGCGTTTTTTCTGCTGGCACCCTCTCTGCTGGGGGTAACACGCATTGAGGCGGCAGTCATGGGAGCGGTGCTGGCTGCGGTATCGCCTGCGGTGGTGGTGCCCAGAATGGTGCGGCTCATGGACGAAAAATACGGCACGGAAAAAAGCATTCCTCAGCTTATCCTTGCGGGAGCTTCCTGCGATGATATCTTTGTAATAGTGCTGTTCTCCACATTTTCGGGAATGGCGCAGGGCGGTCATGCAAATGTCATGGACTTTGTGAATATCCCCGTATCAATAGTTCTGGGCATAGCTCTTGGAGCTGCCGCAGGCTTTGTGCTGAGCATATTTTTCGAGACATCATATGCCCACAAGCACTGCGTAAGAAACAGCGTCAAGGTGATAATAGTTCTGGGAGTGTCATTCCTGCTGATGGCGGTAGAGACATGGCTAAAGGGCATGGTTTCCGTTTCGGGACTGCTTGCGGTGGTAAGCATGGCGTGCGTTATAAGGATACGCTGCGTTCCGCAGGTGACGGCAAGGCTTTCGGAGAAGTTCGGCAAGCTGTGGCTTGCGGCAGAGGTCATACTCTTTGTGCTGGTAGGCGCAGCTGTGGATATCCGCTACACCCTTGAAGCGGGCATTGCAGCGGTGGCGATGATATTTGCGGCGCTCATCTTCCGTGGCATAGGCGTTTCACTTTGCCTGATAAAAACGTCCCTCAGCTTTAAGGAGCGGCTTTTCTGCATCATCGCATATCTGCCCAAGGCGACCGTTCAGGCGGCTATAGGCTCCGTTCCGCTGGCAATGGGGCTTCCCTGCGGCAAGATAGTGCTTTCCGTTGCGGTGCTTGCCATATTCATAACCGCCCCTCTCGGTGCTATTGGCATTGACTCAACATATAAAAAGCTTCTGACCCATGATGAAAACGGCTGAGCTTGAAAAATGTGCGGCGGTGTGGTATAATCGGAAATACGGATATGTTTTGCGGAAAATGCTTACTTGGCGGCGTGTCGCCGCTGCCGATTCGCTGAGATATTTTGAGATAGATCTTCTATTTGCGGCTCGGTAACTTTAATTTATGTGAATGGTAAATTACGCTTTGACGGCGTGTCGCCGCTGCCGATTCGCTGAGATATTTTGAGATAGATCTTCTGTTTGCGGCTCGGTAACTTTAATTTATGTGAATGGTAAATTACGCTTTGGCGGCGTGTCGCCGCTGCCGATTCGCTGAGACATATTTGCGGCTTGACAACATTAGTTTGTATGAACAGCAAATTTCAAAACCAACACATTCGAGGTGAATGAATATGAATATCCCGCAAAAAAGCACAGCACATTACCACCTGCCGGGGCTGTTTGAGTTTTATGAGCTGTACAGCGCATTTCTGCCGCTGTATCTTGAGCATGGGGAGTATTTCTATGATTGGTGCGACATCGGCTCCATATACGGCGCTCCCTCGGACTGTATCTGGGGCGGCGGACGTGTGGGGTTCGGCGACCATGACCCCCGTGATGTGCTGGCGCTGATGAGGGAATATCATATTTCTCCACGGCTCACGTTCAGCAATTCGCTTCTTAGGGAAGAGCATCTTGCGGACAGAAAATGCAACGCACTGTGCGAGTTGTTTTCCGAAAGCGAGCCTGCAAGCGGAGTTATCATCTGCTCGGATATGCTGATGGAATATCTTAAAAAGCGTTACCCGAGCTTTTATTTTGTTTCTTCCACCACAAAGGTGCTGACGGATTTTTCACGGTTTGAAGATGAGACCAAGCGTGATGATTTTATGTATGTTGTGCCTGATTTTCGCTTAAACAAGGCTTTTGACAGGCTAAGAAATATGACCCGTGCGCAAAAGGAAAAGACGGAATTTCTGTGCAACGAGTGCTGCTATATCGGCTGCAGGGACAGAAAGGTCTGCTACGAGAACGTGTGCCGCAAGAACCTTGGGGAAAGCTGCCCCGACCACATCTGCACCGCTCCCGATTCCGCCGACGGATATCTGTTTTCAAAGGCGATGGAAAACCCTGCATTTATCGGCACGGACGATATCCTGAACATTTATTTGCCCATGGGCTTTTCCAACTTCAAGATAGAGGGCAGGGGACTGGGCAGTGCGCTGATACTGGAATTTCTGCTTTATTACATGACCAAGCCCGAGTATCAGCTGCGGGTGAGAGAAAAGATCTATCTTGACAGTATGCTTGATCTGTTCTGATACTGTTCACAAACAGGTAAGCTGTTTTGATTGCAAATTCCCTGAGGACGTGGTATAATGCTGATTTGTTAAGATGCTTTGTGTAAACTCATAAGTATAATATATACCAAGGAGGATCATTATGAACGACAAGGAAATGAAAGTAGAACGCTACAGAGAGCTTAACAAAACTGCCCTTAAAGGACAGGTAGTTTTCACAGGCTCTTCGCTTATGGAGATGTTCCCCATAAACAAGCTGCTGGAGGAGCATCACGACAGCACTGTTATCTACAACAGAGCTGTTGGCGGATTTATCACCGACGAGCTGCTCAAAGTGATAGATGTGTGCGCTGTTGACCTTATGCCCTCAAAGGTGTTCATCAATATCGGCACCAATGACCTGAGCTGGTCATCTATCCCCATAAGTCAGGTCATTGAAAATTACAGCAAGATACTTGACGAGATAGAAAAAGTCCCCGATGTGAAGATATATCTCATGGCATATTATCCCGTGAATTATGAGGCTGCCGCTCCCGAGATGAAAGAGTGCCTGAAAATACGCACCAATGAGAAGATAGCTGCCGCCAATGCCGAGGTGAAAAAGCTTGCCGAGAGGCACGGTCAGCGCTATATCGACATCAGCCGCAATCTGAAAGATGAACAGGGCAGGCTGAAAGCGGAATACACCATCGAGGGAATGCACATCAAGGAAGAGGGCTACAGAGCCATTTACGACGACATAATGAAATATGTAAAGGAATAATATCATACCAAAATACCTGTCATCATTGCGGTGACAGGTATTTTTTGTTCAGACTTGTTTATATTTGTAAAATCAAAGTGAAATACAAATCACCCTGTTTTCACTTTTCTGTGGTTTTGGATTTTACAATAGGGGAGTATCATATTAACTGTACCTGAAAGGACAAATAACATAGGCAGCAAGAGCTGCCCGAAAGGAAAGAAAATTATGAAAACTTCTATTGTAAAAAAGATCGCATATATTGCAGCGGCTATGACCATGGCTGTATCTGCAACTGCCTGCGGAAGCACTGACAGCGGTTCTGCTGCAACAACCTCCGCTGCTGCCGATTCCGCAGCAACAGACAGCGCAGCAAATGCAGAAACAGCTGCTGCAGCAAAGCTTACCACAGACATCACCGTTGTTTCCCGTGAGGACGGCTCAGGCACAAGAGGCGCTTTCATTGAGCTTACAGGCGTTGAGGAAAAGGACGCTGACGGCAACAAGGTTGACCGCACCACAGAAGACGCTATCATCGCAAACAGCACCGATGTTGTTATGACACAGGTTGCAGGCAATGAGTCCGCTATCGGATACATCTCCCTCGGCTCCCTCAACAACACCGTAAAGGCTCTCAGCGTTGACGGCACAGAGGCTTCCGTTGAAAACATCAAGGCAGGCACCTATTCCGTAGCAAGACCTTTCAACATTGCAGTCAAGGAAGGTCTCAGCGCACAGTCCCGGGATTTCATCGACTTCATCATGAGCACCGAGGGTCAGAAGGTAATTGAGGAAAACAAGTACATTCCTTCCGACGATACCCAGAGCTACACCGCAAGCGGCGCTTCCGGAAAGATCGTTGTAGCAGGCTCCTCCTCCGTAACACCTGTTATGGAAAAGCTTGCAGAAGCATACAAGGCACTTAACCCCGATGTTACCATCGAAGTTCAGCAGTCCGACTCCACCTCCGGTATGAAGGCAGCTATCGAGGGCACCTGCGATATCGGAATGGCTTCCCGTGACCTTAAGGACAGCGAGCTTGAAGCTGGTCTTACTCCTACCGCTATCGCAATGGACGGTATCGCAATCATCGTAAACAACCAGAACGGCCTTGATAACATTACTATGGATCAGATCAAGGGTATCTTCACAGGCGAGATCACTTCCTGGGGAGACGTTCAGTGAGTGAGGCGGCAATGACAACTGCCGCAGAGAAGAGCATGGAAACTAAAACAAGTTCATCACATAAAATACTTGAAATTGTAATGCACGTCGTATTTTTACTTGCGGCGTGTGTTTCCATACTTGCAGTTGTACTTATCTGCCTGTTTATTTTCGTAAACGGCGTTCCCGCTATTGCAAAAATAGGCGTTTTTGACTTCCTGCTGGGTGAAAAGTGGAAGCCCAACGACACACCTGCAAGCTATGGCATACTCCCCATGATACTGGGCAGTATCTACATCACCGCAGGAGCGGTTCTGGTGGGCGTGCCCATAGGACTTCTCACAGCAATATTCATGTCACGCTTCTGCCCCAAGAAGCTGTACGGCGTGTTCAAGCCAATGATTAACCTGCTGGCAGGCATTCCCTCCATCGTTTACGGCTTCTTCGGAATGATCGTTATCGTTCCCCTGGTAAGACAGCATATCGGCGGAGACGGAAACAGCATTCTCACAGCTTCCGTGCTGCTGGGTATAATGATACTCCCCACCGTTGTGGGACTTTCCGAGAGCAGCATGAACGCAGTGCCCTCCAGCTATTATGAGGGTGCGCTTGCTCTGGGAGCAACTCACGAAAGAGCTGTTGCAACGGTTATCTTCCCTGCCGCAAGATCGGGCATAATGTCCTCTGTTATTCTCGGCATAGGACGTGCTATCGGCGAGACCATGGCGGTTATCATGGTTGCGGGCAACCAGGCAAGAATGCCCAAGGGAATACTCAAGGGCGTAAGGACCCTTACCGCAAACATCGTTACCGAAATGGGCTATGCAGCAGATCTTCACTATGACGCACTTATCGGAACAGGCGTTGTGCTGTTCGTATTCATACTCATTCTCAATATCTGCTTCTCGCTGCTCAACAAGCAGAAGAACTGAGGAGGCTCATTATGACAAAGGCAGAAAAAGCCGGACTTTTTAAAACTAAGCTCAGGGAAAAGCTGAGAACATACAAGACCCACCCCTTTTCGCTGATAATGATGATACTTGTAACACTTGCCTGTGCAGTTACGATATTCCTGTTCATTGCGCTGGTAGGATATGTGTGCGTAAAGGGAATACCTTACCTTAAACCCAGCCTTTTCGCTCTGAACTATACCACGGAAAACGTATCAATGCTGCCCTCTATCATCACCACCGTTGAGATGGTAGGCATCACGCTGCTTATCGCAGTGCCTCTGGGCGTGTTCTGCGCAATATACCTCTGCGAATATGCAAAGAGAGGCAACAAGCTGGTAAAGATCATCAGACTTGCCACCGAGACGCTTTCGGGCATTCCCTCTATCATCTACGGACTTTTCGGAATGCTCTTCTTCGTAACAGCTGTAAAGTGGGGATATTCCATTCTGGCAGGCTCCTTTACGCTGGCTATAATGGTGCTTCCCACCATAATCCGCTCCACTGAGGAGGCTCTCCTCGCCGTTGACGACAGCTACCGTGAGGGAAGCTTCGGCCTTGGCGCAGGCAAGCTGAGAACTGTGTTCGTAATAGTTCTCCCCTCCGCAGCAAGCGGTATCCTTTCGGGAATCATTCTTTCCATAGGCCGTATCGTGGGCGAAACAGCTGCCCTTATCTACACAGCAGGTACTGTGGCAAAGATACCCGAATCCGTTTTCGACTCCGCAAGAACCATGTCCATTCATATGTACTCCCTTTCAAGAGAGGGACTTCACATGGGTGAGGCTTCCGCAACGGCTGTTATCCTGCTGGTTACAGTTCTTCTCCTTAACACCATTGCAGAGATAATCGCACGCAGATTTACCGCCCGTCAGGGAGCATGATAAAAATATTAGGAGCTATTTTATGGATAATGAAAATATTATAAAACCTTCCGACTATAAACTCAGCGTATCGGGCTGTGACCTTTATTACGGGGATTTCCACGCCCTGAAAAACGTGAGCCTTAACATCGCACCCAATGAGGTAACGGCATTCATCGGTCCCTCGGGCTGCGGCAAATCCACGCTGCTCAAATCCATCAACCGTATGAACGACCTTGTTGAGGGCTGCAAGATCACGGGAGAATTTCTCCTTGACGGTCAGAACATCTACAAGGACATTGAGATAACAGAGCTTAGAAGACGTGTGGGCATGGTTTTCCAGAAGCCCAACCCCTTCCCTATGAGCATTTATGACAATATCGCCTACGGCCCCCGCACCCACGGAATCCGCAGAAAGGCTGACCTTGATGATATCATCGAAAAGAGCCTCAGGCAGGCGTCTATCTGGGACGAGGTAAAGGACAGACTGAAAAAGTCCGCCCTGGGAATGTCAGGCGGTCAGCAGCAGAGACTTTGCATCGCAAGAGCGCTGGCAGTAAAGCCCGAGGTAATTCTCATGGACGAGCCTACCTCTGCCCTTGACCCTATCTCCACCATGAAGATAGAGGAGCTTTGCTTTGACCTGAAAAAAGACTACACCATTGTAATAGTTACACATAATATGCAGCAGGCCACCCGTATTTCCGACAAGACCGCATTTTTCCTTCACGGTGAGATAGTGGAATTCGGCGAGACCGAAAAGCTGTTCTCCATGCCTACAGACAAGAGAACAGAGGACTACATCACAGGCAGATTCGGTTAATGAAAGGAAGATGGCATTGAGAAGGCAATTTGACGAACAGCTCAAGGAGCTTAATCTTGAAATGGTGCGCATGGGCGGAATGGTTGAAAACGCCATAACTGCCGCTGTCAACGGACTGGTGCGCCGTGATGATGAGCTGAACAAAAAGGCGATAGAGGCTGACTGCAACATCGACGAGATGGAAAAGCAGATAGAGAGCCGCTGCCTGAGAATAATCCTCCAGCAGCAGCCTGTGGCTTCCGACCTGAGACGTGTTTCCGCAGCGCTTAAAATGATAACCGATATGGAGCGTATAGGCGACCATGCGGTGGATATCTCCGAGATAGCTTTGTTTCTGGACGAAGGCCCCGATAAGCCCGACCTGGCGGATATACCCAAAATGGCTGATGAAGCTGTCAAGATGCTCACAGGGGCAATAAACGCATATGTTTATAACGACGAAGCCCTTGCAAAGAGCGTTATCGAGTCCGATGACATAGTAGATGATCTTTTCCTGCGTGTAAAGACCGAGCTTACCGACATGATAGTCAAGGACAGCAGCAAGGCAAACAGCGCTCTTGACCTGCTTATGATAGCAAAATATATGGAGCGTATCGCTGACCATGCCACAAATATTGCGGAATGGGTGGTATTTTCCATCACAGGCGTACACAAGGACGCACAGCTCATCTGAGTCAACACACATCTTATATGAATATGAGGGCATCGCATTACTGCGGTGCTTTTTTCATGCCCATATGCAAATGGGTTATACATAATACTAATCTTCAATCAACCTACAGACAAATCCTCGGCTGAAATAAGCCCATTCTTCGTCAAGCTCCCTTGCCGGGCGGCAAGCCCGCCTGCGGTCGCTTTCCTTGACTGGTCTTATTTCATCTGTCGGCTTTGTCTATAGAGCAATTGAAGATTAGTATAAAAAATCCATTGGTCGGATATTTAAACCGAACAATGGATTTTTGGTTTTACTTGCTCAAAAGCTTTTCATCTATCTCAATATCAAAATCCAGCAGATCAAGGATATCCTTCTGCATATCAATGCCGGGGTAAATCTCAATGAGCTTCAGACCGTTATCTTCAAGACGGAAAACACAGCGCTCGGTAACATACAGAACCTTTTGATTATTGACATGAGCACGCTTGGCTGAAAAGCTGATATTATCTATTTTGTTCACAAACTTTGCAATAGAGCCGTTCTTGTTTATCTTTACTTCGTCGCCGTTTTCAGTAACATCAAGCCCCTTGGTGTTGAATGTGAGGCAGAAAACTACCGTGGGAGTTTTGGCGGTGATATTGGCAAATCCGCCTATGCCCGAGAATGCGCCCTGGCCACGGTGAGAATTAACATTGCCGAAACGATCCACTTCAAGAGCGCCCATGAAGCAGATGTCAAGACCGCCGTTATCGTAAAGGTCGAACTGGTTTGCCATATCATTCATTGAAGCAGCGCCTATCATTGCTCCGAACACTGTTCCCGAAGCAGGGAAGCCGCCTACGCCGCCCGATTCAACGGTAAGGGTTATCCTGTCCAGCATTCCGCTCTGCCTTGCATAGCGGGCCACATTTTCGGGGAGACCTATGCCGATATTTACGATATCATCGGGTTTAAGCTCCATGGAAGCACGTCTGCCGATAATATTTCCCGCAGGATTTTCTGCGTGCTTGGTGTATGTGCGCTCTGCAAGCATCTCGTACCAGTCATGCCACTGAGCATAGGGGATCTCAAAGCTTCCCGTAAGGGACTCATATGCCGCATGACGTGGCTCAGGCTCGACCATTACAATAGCATCGACCATACAGCCGGGGATAATGGTATTACGGGGACGGGCAGGTGTGCTGACTATCCTGTCAACCTGAACTATGACCTTGCCATGGTTTGCCTTTACCGCCTGACAGATTGACAGCGCATCGCCCGACATATACATATCATCAAATGAAATGTTTCCCTTGCGGTCGGCAGCGGTTCCCTTGATAAGGGCAACATTCAGCTTCGGAAGAGTATAGTAGAGAAATTCCTCGTTATCTACCTCAACACGCTTTACAAGCGATGTGTCCTTTGATATATTGTTGATTCCGGGGCCGTCAAGGCGAGGGTCAACGAAAATATCCAGACCGACCTTTGATAATGCTCCGGGCAGACCTCCCGCCTGCGCTCTGATAGCGTGGGAAATGCAGCCCAGAGGAAGATTATATGATTCAAACCTATCCTCCAGCACCAGCTTCTTTGTGCTGAGCATAGCTCCGAAATGGCCGCAGATAAGCTTATCCACAGCCCCCTCTCTTATGTAGCTTTCCGCATTGCGGTTCTCGTCCCATACGCCGAAGCCTGCGCTTGATACTATTGTAAGATGAGCAGGCGAGCCTGTTGCCTTGTATCGGCGGTACAGTGCCTCGTGAAGCTCCACTGGATTTTCTATTCCCACAAACGAATTCAGGCAGATAACATCACCGTCATGTATGAGCTTTACTGCTTCGTCCGAATCCATTATTTTAAACATTCCCTGATTTCCTCTTTTCGATTCAATATAAACACTTCTTCTATTTTAAAGGTTTTTCGCTGCCTTGTCAACAAATTTGCGGGAATATAGATGTATTTAAATGTAACTTTTGGGTTAATATTTTGGATTTGGATAAAATTTGTGGGAATATTATCATTTTTGGCGGATTATTTTTATGCCGCTATCGGCAAAAATGTTCAGAAATTTTGATATTTTGCTGTTGATATTTTGCCGATAAAAATTATCTGCCTGTCTCTGTTATAAAAAGTTTATATGTTCACCTATGTATCTGCTTGAAATTTAGAGTAAAGACGTTATCTCACCGATATTCAAGTTTTCGGCACAGGTCAGAAAGGTCATATACACTACCAATTCCATTGAAAGCCTTAACAGCGGCTATCGCCGTCTGAACAAGCAGAGAAGCGTATTTCCGAGCGATACAGCACTTTTAAAGGCTCTGTATCCGGCAACAACGGAGATATCCAAAAAATGGACGATGCCGCTTCGGGACTGGGGCAAGGTGCTCGGTGAACTTGAGATAATGTATCCGGACAGGCTGAACTGATGCGCCGCAAAAAATCCTGATCTCACTGCGCTTCGCTCCGTTGCATCGGGATATTTTGCATCGGGGACTTGACAAACGGCAGTATTCAATTTATACTGAAAAAGGAAAGAGAGCGACCAATCAGCCGCTCTCAGCACAAAGTCATTTTTCTGCGGTTGATTGTTTTTACAGAGTTTTTTTCGCAGAGCCCATACATAATTCTATGTGAGGTATAATTTACATGAATATTTTTATTTGTACAAGAGCAATTGTAGTTCCTTTAGTATTCTTTATTACTGGTCATAAGTATGTAGTCAATCCTTTATTGTTGTTTAGTACATTAATTATGCCTTTTTTATGG
>ERZ1026854.376-NODE-376-length-31450-cov-5.735945_pt1 | contig 31450 bp, 31 predicted proteins | sample MGYA00380157_ERZ1026854 | MGnify/ENA primary metagenome ERZ1026854 (study PRJEB33269, sample SAMEA4719793) | human gut metagenome | biome: human-associated habitat; feature: organic feature; material: feces | place: Cameroon | collected 2013-10 ... | reverse complement strand
CAAGCTCAAGCTGTCGATCTGAATGACCTACCAGCCTCAGAACGGATAGAGCTAATCATCGAGATCCATGTCCCTGCTGTTCCACCGGACGATCCGAGCATCCGAATCGAAGAACAAGGTCAGGGTGTATGATGTCGAGTACGAATGCTGTGACGGAGCATGGGTCGAGGTCAGCACTCCCGAAGAGGCCAGACGTTCGATGAACCGGCGCAGATCCCTCTTGTCAAGGGTCTTCTCTGTCGAAAGAACATCCTCCATGCGAGTCCCGGTTCTTACGCTGACACGGCTTTTCCCGGTCTCGAAGTCGATGGATACCTCCCAGTTCTCGGACGGAATGAACGGTTCGTATTCGCTTCTCAGCTAGATCCCTGCGGCCCTCTTCAACGCCTCGACATTCATTCCAGTCACTTCCGCCCCGAATGGTTGAGCGGTCATAGGTTTAACAACTAAATACCTTATCGTAGAATCTGAGTCCTCTCTCGAGACGAATGGATGCACGGGATGTCCAGCGATTCCTCATCCCTGCCAGCTGGCAGATCCGTTCCAACAATAACACTTATTAAGAATATACATGGGATGGCCCTGGATATGAGAACCGCACTCACAGTCGCCGGTTCGGACTCGATCGGAGGCGCAGGCATCCAGGCCGATGTGAAGGCCATGTCCGCCGTAGGAGTCCACGCGGCGACGGTCATCACAGCCTTGACGGCCCAGAACACCACGGGCGTCAATGGCATCCTCCCCGTCTCGGAGGAATTCATCAAAGCCCAGCTGGAGGCCGTCCTGAAGGATTCGGACATCAAGGCCATCAAGACCGGGATGCTGTACAGCGCAGAGATCGTCGGAACCGTCGCGGACATCCTCGAGGACCACGAGGCTCCTCTGGTGGTGGATCCCGTCATGGTGGCGGGGACCGGAAGCACCCTGATGCAGGACGATCTCGCCAATGCGCTCAGGAGGAAGCTCCTCCCGATCTGCGAGCTCGTCACTCCGAACAAGAGCGAGGCGGAGGTCCTCGCCAAGATGAAGATCAAGACCAAGGACGACGAGAGGTTCGCCGCCGAGCTCATCGGGAAGCAGGGCTCCGCCGTCCTGATGAAGGGCGGCCACTACAACACGCCCACCGTGGTCGACTTCCTCTATCTGTCCTCGGAGTTCACCAAGATGGAGTATCCGAGGCTCAAGAAGGCCGGTCATGGAAGCGGCTGCGTTCTGTCCTCGTACATCACAGCCAACATGGCGAAGGGCATGGACGTCGCCAATGCGGTGTTCAAGTCCAGGGAGATGATCCAGGACGCCATCGCATCCCAGTACGTCATCGGTCACGGCGACATGGTCGTCAACCCCTGCGTCAAGGAGGGGGAGAGCGACGGATTCATGGTGCTCGATGCGCTGGATTCCGCAGCATCCCGCATCCTCGACATCGTTCCCGAGGAGTTCGTCCCCAAGAACGGCATGAACATCGCCATGGCGATGAGGAACGCCGCAGGTCCCGAGGAGATCGCCGCCATCGACAAGAGGCTCACGGTCCACAACGGGATGATCAGGAAGGGCGGCCCCGCCAAGTTCGGAACCGCCGAAGGTCTGTCCTACATCCTCATGGCGGTCATGAAGCACGATTCCGAGAGCAGGTGCATCATGAGCCTGTCCTGCACCAGGGAGATGCTGGATGTCATGGAGGAGGTCGGCATGAGGGTCGTGCCCGTGGAGCTCGCCAAGGACAAGTTCATGGAGTCCACGGAGAAGGCGATCTCGGGATGCGGAGAGCTCCCGGATGCCCTGGTGGACAAGGCCGCCAAGAAGGATCGCATCGTCAGGCTCCTGGCCAAGGACACGACGGATATGCTATCCAAATTGGAAGAAATAATCTGAATTTTGAAACGGGTCGAGGCCATCCGGCCCGGCCCTTATATTCCATCCCTATACGAAAGGGATCTGAAGATAATCCCGACGATGCTCCATGCAGGAGGGATCGTGGGAATCAATCGGATTTTTAGAAGGATGAAAAGAGGTTTCGAGCAGGGGTCGCCCCCCGCTCGGATCAAGCGTTGATCGAGACGATCTCGATCTCGAAGTAGAGATCGGCGTTGTACGTCTCGGGGCAGGTCTTGTAGTCGAACGTGGTGCCGTTGTATCCGGTGATGTAGAAGGCGTTGCCGTCCACGTTGACCTTGACCATCTGGATTCCGCCGCTGACCGCGGTGGTTCCCTCGAGCGACATCGTGACCTTGACGACGTCGGAGACGGAGTTCACCTGGAAGCTTACCTTGCCGTACTTGCTGTCATCGTTTCCGATGTACTGGTAGGTCTGTCCGGCGGTGGGGAGGTTGGTGATGGTGACCATGTTGTCCGCGTTGGAGAGGGCCGCGATTCCGGTCCATCCGTATGCGGTGGTGATGGTCGCGCTGACTCCGGCGGTGAGATCCTTGCTGTAGATCTCCTTGAACTGGGTGTAGGACATGGTCTGGACCATGTCGACGTCGAAGGTCGTGGACTGACCGGTCTTCATGGCGCCGTCCGATGCGATGTATCCCTCGGAAGCGGGGATCATGACGCGGATCTTGTCGCCGACCTTGTGTCCGACGAGCGAATCCTCGAACATCTTCAGTGCGCCGTTGGAACCGACGGTCACGGAGAACGTGGAGTACGAGGACTTCGAGAAGCTGTACGCCTTGGCGACGTCGTCGTTCTTGCCGATGCTGGCGTAGGAGGTGTCGAAGACAACCGCGTTGTCCTCTCCGTAGTAGGCATAGAACGATCCTGTGTAGTTCGTGACGACCTTGTCGCCGTATGCCACTTTCGTGTCATCTTGCTGTATGTAGTGCTCGTCGACGTAGACGCCAAGGACGCCCACGCATGCCACGACGAAAACGACGAAGCAGACCGAGAATATCGGGTCCTTCTTCTTTTTGATGCCTTCGCCAGTCATCTATATCGAGCGGACGATATCCTCGTTATAAATAAAGTGTTCTATGGGACCGTCGGAAGCAGGGATTATGTGCCAGCCTCATCATCGTCTGACTCTGAAACGGACGTTCCAGGTCTCTGCCATGCGGCGGCATCTCTCCTCCGATTCCTCCGGGATGGTTCCTCCGACCACGGAGACGGTGACATCGGGTATGGCGTCCCTGGCCTCCTCGATGAAGGAGATCAGGGCCTCGTAGGAGCCCTTCCCGAACCGGGGCTTGCACAGCTCCATGTACTCCTCCTCGTTCGAGGCGTTGAGGCTGATGGAGATGGCATCGAGGACCTTGGAGAGCTCGGGAACGATGTCCCTGCCGTTGACGAGGTTCCCCAGGCCGTTGGTGTCGAGACGCACCTTCGCTCTCGTCTCCGAATGGATCATCCTCGCGATATCCAGGAGGTCGTCCAGGCGTTCGGTGGGTTCCCCGTATCCGCAGAACACAATCTGATCGGCATCCGATGCCTTCTCGCGGATCTCCGCCTCGACCTCCTCGGCGGTAGGCTCATGGACGAGCCAGAGGCTGTCGGCATCCCCCAGGGTCCTGACGCGGTTCCTGACGCAGAAGGTGCACTTGCACGGACATCTGTTCGTCATGTTGATGTACCACGCGGAACCGTAGCGGTAGAGGATGCTCATGCGCCGTGAGTCCCCGCGGTACGTGATAAACCTTGCCACCGGGCTGTCTGTCTTTTATCGCCGGTCGCCGATGCGGTGCGCATGTTCGACCTCTATGTGGTCACGGATTCCGATCTCTCCCGCGGACGTACCGATGCGGAGACAGCAAGGCTCGCCTACGAGGGCGGGGCCGATGCGGTGCAGCTCCGCATGAAGCACACCGACGGCAGAGAGATGCTGTGCCAGGCCAGGCAGATCGCTTCGATGGCAGCGGAGAACGACAGGTTCTTCTTCGTCAACGACAGGGTCGACATAGCCATGGCATCCGGCGCCGACGGCGTCCACCTGGGACAGTCGGACATGCCGGTGGAGGACGCCCGCAGGCTGATGGGGGACGATGCGATCATAGGCGTCTCCGTCCAGACAGTCGAGCAGGCCCTCGAGGCGGTGGAAGGCGGTGCCGACTACCTCGGGGTGGGGTCGATCTTCATGACCTCGACCAAGAAGGATGCGGTCCAAGGGCTGGGTCTGGGAGCGATCTTCGAGATCAGGCAGGCCGTGGACGTGCCCGTGGTGGCCATCGGTGGGATCAACCGCGGAAACATCCAGGACGTCATCCGTGCGGGCGCGGATTCCGCCGCCGTCGTATCGGCGGTCGTGGCCCAGGAGGACCCCCGCGCAGCGGCCCACGAGCTGAAGGACCTCATCCTCAAGGTGCGTCCCAGGGTCCGGGAACAATGACCTCCGGTAACACGGCGGTCGAGTTACCCCACCTTCTCTTTATATTATAAGAAGGGTTAGAGAGGCTCATGCGTTGCTCGCAAGAAGACTACCTGCGTGAGTTCGCGGTCCTCATGACCGAGAAGGGGGTGGTGGCCGTTTCCGACCCCCAGCAGATCGCAGTGTACGATTTCCTTTGCGGAGGGAAGAAGAGGCCGAGCGATATCGCGGACGCCCTGGGCTTCCCGTCGTCCTCGTTGCATTTCGTCCTCGACAAGATGGTGGATTCCGGCATCATCGTCAGATCCAAGCCCGACCCGTCGAAGAAGGAGGTCTATTATTCCATCCTCGCTCTGAGGATCGCAGGCTCCGCCGATCCGACCCCGGAGCGGATAGCCGCGTCCCAGGAGACGTTCCGCCACCCCGATCTGCATTATTCCGGGCTGGCAAGCGTCGCCAACATGCTCGAGAGCTACACCGGCGAGATCGGACTCGAGCACGGACAGCTCCGTGCCAGGTACGTGAAGGACCTCGCAGCGTCGTTCAAGGACGACATCGGAACCGGCCAGCTGGAGTCCGTGATGCAGGGCATCAAGGACCGCTTCACATCCCTGACAGGCTTCAGGATGAGCGTCTTCGCGCTCAATCCCCCCACCATCGTCTTCGAAGGGGATCGCTCCATGACCACCAAGATGGACATGCTGTCCCTCTTCGTCATGTACATGATGGAGAACGCCACCGGCAGGACCCTCGCCGTGAAGACGATGGAGGACTTCAGCAACGAGGAGGTCACCCGCTTCAAGGTCGTCTACGACAGGGCGGATCCCGAGCCGGAGCCCTACGTCAACACCTCGCTCCCCCAGATGGCGGATCCCGAGAAGTTCATGGTCGTCGAGATCGACGGAGGCGTGGCCCTCATCATGAACGACATACAGACGCGTCTCATCGACGCGATCTATGAGAGGCCCCTGTGTGTAACCGATGTCGTGAACGCGGTCGGCATGCCCAGGTCCACTGTCACTACCAACCTGCTCAGGATGGTGGAGGAGGGCGTGGTCTCCGTGTTCTATTCCGAATCGGGCGCGCTCTACTACGGCCTGAGCTGCTCCATCCTCATGAAGAGGGTCCGCAGGGTCAGCAAGGACCCCACCCCCACCAGGGACGCGATCAGATCCGCTTCCAAGGAGGGCAGGTTCATGGAGGGCTACATGCTCTACCTGCTCGCCTCGCTCAAGGAGCTCGGCTTCGATACCGATTACATGATGGTCGTCCTCGGCGCCAAGTACATGAGGGCCGCCGGACAGGACGGACCCAAGAACTTCGACGCCTACTTCGGCAAGATGTCCGACATCGCCAAGGTGGTCGGACTGTCCCTGAGCGTCGTATCCGTGTATCCTCTGACCATCGGCATCGCCGGCAAGGAGGACGTCCAGATGGCCCCCGCCATGACCTTCGTGAAAGGAATGGCGCACCAGGGTCTGGAGATGGCCTCGTCGGGGATATTCGTCAGGGTCTCCGAGGAGACCCCCGAGGACATGAAGGTCTCATTCAAGGAGATCTACCCGTCCCTGAGCATGAACCCTGCCGCTGCCGCCGAGGCGGAGGCGCTAGCCAGTCCCGTTCCGACCAAGAAGAGGACCTCGTCCGTCCGCGACGCCCTGCGCAACAGGAGCGCCAAGGCCGACGGCAGGCCCATCAGGACCGTCCGTTACATCACCGGAGTGGCCATGGTCGTGTTCGCGGTCGTCATCCTCGCTCTCGCAATGGGAGGCAACGGGGATCAGAACATCGCAAGCGCCGAGTCGTATCTGATCAACGTGGATCCGTCCTCGGACATAACCCTCTACGACGTGAACGGAGAGGCGATGAGCACGCCCTTCGTCGTTAGGACCGACTCCACCGTGACGTTCACCGTATCGTCCGAATGCGTCGCCGGCGTCGTCGACCGCGGGATAGCGGTTCCGCTGACCGCGTTCTACAAGATCGGGGAAGGCAGGAACGCCGACGGCTCGTACACGATATCCCTCGACGGGGACCTGTACATCCAGGAGGTCAGGGAGCTCTCCCCCTCATGGAAGAGCTTCGTCACCGGGATCTACGACTTCGGAGCCATCTCCATCGATGCCTCGTCCGCCGCATCCTACGACGGATACATCCCGATGAAGACCTACTCGCAGTCCAGTTCCGTCTGGACCACGAAGAACGCATGGGTCTCCATGGAGGCATCCAAGGGCGACTACCTGTCGTTCTCGGAGGATTCCGAGGTGTTCATTCAGGATGCCTGCGTCTCTGCATGGCGCTCCGGCGATATACAGGCGAAGGCGATCCCTGCTGACGCGATCACCGTGTCCATGGACAAGGGTGTCGAGTTCATGACCGAAGGCATCCTGATCTCCGGCGACGTGCTGGTGAAGTCGGGAGCTGATGTGAACCTGAGGTTCATAAGCACCGACGGACCCGTCAAGGTCTCCGTATCCTGCGAGGGATCGGTCAGGGACAGCGTCCTCACCCAGGACAGGAATGTGATCATCAACGCCATCCACGATGTCAAGGTCGCCTTCGAGCCGACCGAGATCTACTGAAACCTCTTCCTTTTTCTATGAGATGTCCGAACTGCGGGACGGTCGTGGGGCGCAATGCCCCCTTCTGTCCCCAGTGCGGCACCGATCTGGGTGCCGACAACCGCAGAAGGCGCATCTTCCTCAGGAAGATCGACCGCAATGTCAGGCACGGCACCGCCGCGGCGGTCATCCTGATGGCGATTATCTCCGTCCTCGTGGTGGTCATCGCCGCTCTGCCCGCCGGGGTCGAGGCCCCTCCCAAGGATACGGATCCACCGGACGGCGCGATAATCCTCGATGACAGGACGTACATCGTCCTGTACGACGGTTTCTCGTCCCAAGGGATGGCCGCCTCGTTGAACGAATCCGGGGAGCTGGTGCTGTCCGTTCCGGGATACAAGGGCGACGCCACCAAGTTCGAGTGGGAGTTCCGCAACGATCTCGCGGGCACGGTGTTCTACATAACCAAGAGCGAGCCGGTCCTGACGTGGATAGCCCCGTCCAAAGAGGATCGTTCGAAGATCATAGGGGACTGGACGTTCATCGTCGCATGCCGCGGCCAGGACTCGACGGAGGTCTTCACCGGAAGTCTAACATGTTACGGCGACAGCGTCCGGGAGTACACATGGACCCATTCAGGCGTGTCGTTCTCCATCAGCTACACGGTCTCCCTCCAGCAGTATCAAGAGGCGACAGGATGGGTCCCCGGAAGGACCGACGGCACGCTGAGGGCCGCATCCGCCTTCGTTTCGGCCGATCCGACGGTATCCGCTCTGGAGGACAGGATCTGGGCGGTGTACTCGTCGGCATTGGGGGGATCGCGCACATCCGCGGATTACGCCACATGCCTGGCGTCCTTCGTCAGCACATGCTTCGAGGAGCGCGAGGACTACATCTCCCACGGGGTGTCCGTATACAACGCGTCCCCTGTGGAGACGCTCTATCGCGGATACGGCGATTCCTGCGACATGTCCATCCTGCTCGCATCCCTGCTGAAGACCGCGGGGATCGGATCCGGACTGGCGAAGATGCCCGATATGTGGGCTGTAGGCATCGCCGTTCGCAGCTCGACGCCGGTGACCGGTCCCGACATCGCCATCGTGGAGGTCACGGCGAGCGATCTGAGGTATTGGATCACATCGGTGACGCCCTTCACAGGCATCGGACAGGTGCCCGACTCCTACGGATACGACGGCAGCGGGTTCACGTACCATGGCTCCGCCGCAGGGGACGGCTACGGGTTCGTCGCCTGCGATGGCAATTAATATCAATTCGCAATCGAGCATCCATGGCATTCGGCATTTTCTCTCCGAAGGAGGAGTACAAGCTGGTCGTCCTGGTGAGGACCGATCTCGATATGGGCAAGGGCAAGATCGCCGCCCAGGTGGGTCATGCCTCGGTCGAATGCGCGCTCAGGGCCGAGAAGAAGGACCGCAAGGCCTTCGATAGCTGGATGGATTGCGGTCAGAGGAAGGTCGTCCTCAAGGTGTCCGGCAAGGACGAGATGATCAGGTACATGAACGAGGCCAGGAGCTGCGGCCTCTACACCGTCCTGATAACCGATGCGGGCCGCACCCAGGTGGAGCCCGGCTCGGCCACATGCATAGGGATAGGCCCGGCCCCCGAGTCCGAGGTGGACAAGGTGACCGGCGGCCTCAAGATGCTGTGATCGGACCACTCTGGTCAATTCGCCGGTGACCACGTCTATCACGAATCCGTGGATCGCGACGTCGGGAGGAAGGAGCGGATGCTCCCTCAGCGCCTTGTACGTGGCATGGACGTCGTCCTCGTTGGTCTCGAATCCAGCGAGCCAATGGTCGAGGTCGACCTCGTCCTCCAGCCTGCGGATCGTCGCCTCGGGGATCCCGCGTTCGAGCATATGGCGGATCATGCTCTCGGCGCTGATCTTCTGGGCACCGCAGTCGGTGTGACCGACGATCATGATATCCTCCACTCCAAGTTCGTAGATCGCTACGAGCATCGAGCGCATGGTCTCCCCGAAGGGGGCGGTCATGCGTCCGCCGGCGTTCTTGATGAGGACCACGTCCCCATCGTCCAATCCGAGGGCGGCAGGAAGCAGGTGCACCAGGCGGGCGTCCATGCATGATATGACCGCCGTCTTCATCCTCGGGTACTTCGTGGCGGTGTACTCGTGGTACTCCTCGTTCTCGACGAATTCGCTGTTGTAGTCGAGGATCCTGCCAATCATAGGCGCTCACACTCGACTCCGGAGTCCAGGGTCTCCGCGTCGAGGGACCAGAGTGCATCGAGGAGGGCGGGCTTGAACGTCCCGGGACCTCTGCAGTTCCTCTCCGCTATCTCGCCGGCGATGTTGAATGCCGATATCGCTGCGGCCATGGATCCGACCGAGGCTCCGCAGGCTCCGGCGTAGCATCCGGCCACGGAGGATGCCATGCATCCGGTTCCGGAGACCGTCGACAGGTAGTCCGATCCGTTGGAGAGCCTCAGGGTGGTCCTTCCGTCGGAGACGATGTCGGTCTTCCCGGTGGCGACCACTATGCAGCCCATCCTCTCGGCCAGGGTCCTGGCGGCCTCGGCGACATCGTCGGCTCCATGGGAGTCGACCCCTCTGACGTCCCCTCCGAGTCCGGAGAGGAACCCTATCTCGCCAGCGTTGCCCTTGATGACCGACGGTCCGAAGCTCATGAGCCTCTCCGCGGTGGTCGTACGGAAGCTTGTGGCACCGGCTCCGACCGGGTCGAGGATGATCGGGATGTCCGATTCCGATGCTATGCGGGCGGCTGTCATCATCGAGAACACGGTCCTCTCGTTGAGGGTCCCGATGTTGAGGACCGTCGCGGAGGCCATCCTCACCATCTCGGGCACGTCCTCGATCGCATCGGTCATGACCGGCGAACCGCCCGCGCAGATGCAGACGTTGGCGCAGTCGTTGACTGTGACGTAGTTCGTGATGTGGTGCACGAGAGGCACCTTCTCCCTGACGATGCTCATGAATCCGGACGGTGTATCCGACATGCCCCTCCGAATCCCTTCGGAGTATAACATGGTAGCTGGACACGTTCAATGTCGGACCGTGTTCCTGTAGTCGAAGCATTCGACGCGGCAGGAGAAGATGGAGTCATCGGGCGTATGGCCCTCGCTGGTCTGTCCGAGGGAGAACTGGGGCCAGGTTGTCTCGGCCATGACGAACGGGTATCTGTCGATGACCGTCGTCTCACCGACGCCGTCGACCGTCACGGCGGACATGGCGTGGTCCTTGAACATGATGAACGCCACGCGGTATCCGCTGATGCCCATGAGGGTGTTGTAGAGGATCGCCTTGTCCTCGCAGTCGCCGCCTCCGTCCCACAATGTCTCCATCGGGAACTTCCAGTACTCCTCCGCAGCGCGGGATTCCAGATCCGTGAGGTACGGAACGGATTGGACGAACCTCAGGACGAATTCCGCATAAGTCCTCTTGTCCATGTCCGAACCCATCCTCCTCAATTCGGAGGCGATATGCCTCATCGTCTCGCTGTCGCCGGTGTGGAAGGCCTCGATATGCGATTGGTATCTCTGGAAGAACCTGGCGAGGTATCCGTGGTCGTACTGGTCGGCGTACATCTCGCTGAACAGGAGCGGCACCTCGATCGAATAACCCGTGCCGCCGAACTCCCACTCGAGTGCGAACGTCCTCTGCTCCTCGACGACGAATCTGAGGGTGATGACGATCCCGTTCTCGACCTTCACAGCCTCGTAGTATCCCGTCTTCAGATCGTCTAGGCCGGTGACGATGTTCCCGTCGGAGTCCCTGACGGTGCTCTTCCCGAACTCCAGGTCCTCGATTCCGGTTCCGTTGGAGACGACGGTGAATCTGCGGTCCGATACGGCTTCGATCCTGTCGCAGGGGGTGAGATGATCGAACGTGAACTCGCGGTCGGTGGAGACCAGCCTCCCGTTGAGCCTCCATCCCTTGAAGTCGTCGCCCTCGGCGGTGAGCGTGACGTCCTTCCCGATCTCGGTCCTCTCCACTCCCTTCACCGTGATCGGATACTCCGATTCCACAACGGGCGTGTAGCCGAGGCGGGGAGTGAATCTGAACTCCTCCGTCAGGGTTCTGACGATGGTCCCCCCGTCGCTCATGCGGGATTCGATCCTCACGGGGACGATCATGTCCCTGAGCCACATGGTGTTCCCGTCCTGGTCCTCCCACACGGTCAGCGCGACTCCTATCCTCCTGTCGGTCTCCACGTACCTGAATCCGTCGGTCATCCTGACGATCCACGATGCGAGGCTCCTCCTGTCCTCGGAACCTCCGTCCGCCCATTGGTAGAGGATGTCGTTGTCCGTCCTCAGCAGGAGCAGTCCGTCGTCATCGTAGACGTATCCCGATGTGACTTCGCCGGAGACGGTGGTCTCGCCGTTGCTGTACGAGCCCTCGACCTTCATGGTCCAGCCCGTTCCGACCCTCGTATCCTCGATCCACTTGGCGTAGAGGACCACGTGCCCTCTGAGATCGGACGATATCCCTCCTATGGGATTGGTCAGAGCGGATTCGGTGCACCAGCCGGCGAAGAGGTATCCGTCCCTGTACGGGAATGGCAGGGGCATGTACGAACCATGGACGTAGCCGTCCGGGGCGTACGGATCCATGTACCCTCCGTTGAGGCGGTAGCTGATGGAGTAGGATTCCATGTCGGTGACGGAGCCATGGTCCTCCTGGGAGGCGTCGGCTACGGAGATCGAAGCCGTTGCGACAACGATTAGAACAGCGGCGATCGCCAGGATGCAGCCCCATCTCATCACCGGATGTAGGGTGGGCATACGATATAACGCATTTCAGGACGGCGATAGGTTTTAACGCCGTTGACTCATTCACCCGTTCATGGCAATGATCGACATCGAATACCTGCACCCGGCCGAGGACCCCTCCGATCCCACCATCAGGAGGCTCACAAACGCGGCAATGGCCGCCTACATCCGCGACCTCATCTTCGAGATGCAGATGGGCGACATCTCCTGCGCGTTCAAGGAGACGGTCACCGAGGACGGAACGAGGGATGTCACGATCAACGGGAGGACGATCCCGGAGATCATCGAGGGCCTGCAGATCAAGATGCTCGACGAGGAGGAGTCCTGCGACCTCGGAAGCACCAAGCTGGTCAAGTTCGGAAGGCCCACCCTCGACTGGAAGAAGGAGTGGGTGGAGGACGTTCCCGATACCATAATGAAGAACGCCATCGCCAAGGTCTTCGCAGACGAGAACAAGAACAGGATCGACGTCATCAACTGATCCGCCTTCCGTCGCGCCCGATAGGGAACTATAAGAACGGTTCCGGTATGGGAACCTCCATGTTCGAGATACTCAGGCGCGACGGCCTCGCCAGGATAGGCAGGTTCACCGTCGGCGACAAAGTGGTGGAGACCCCTGCTCTCCTGCCCGTCGTCAATCCCAAGATCTGCACGGTTCCCCCCAGGGAGCTCCATGACAGGTTCGGGTTCAACGCCCTGATCACCAATTCCTACATCATCCGCAACACGCCCGCCCTCAAGGAGAAGGCGCAGGCGGTCGGACTCCACGAGATGCTGGACTTCCCCGGCGTCATCATGACCGATTCCGGTACCTTCCAGAGCCACATGTACGGCGAGGTGGAGGTCACCAACGAGGAGATCGTCGAGTTCCAGAAATCCATCGGAACCGACATCGGAACCGTCCTCGACGTCTTCACCGAGCCCGACTGGTCCTACGAGAAGACGAAGTACTCCCTGGAGACCACCCTCGAGAGGACCGCGAAGGCATGCGAGATCAAGGGCGACATGATGATCAACGGGGTCGTCCAGGGCTCCGTGTATCCCGATCTGAGGGAGTACAGCGCCTCCAGGATGGCCGACATGGATGTGGACGTCCATCCCGTGGGAGGAGTCGTCCCCCTGATGGAGCAGTACCGCTATGCGGAGCTTGTGGATGTCGTCATGGCATCCAAGAAGGGTCTCAACCCCTCCCGTCCGGTCCACCTGTTCGGTGCCGGACATCCCATGATCCTCGCGCTGTCGGTTCTGATGGGATGCGACCTCTTCGATTCCGCATCCTACGCCAAGTTCGCCAGGGACGACAGGATGATGTTCCTCGACGGGACGTTCAGGCTCCAGGACATGCAGACTCTGGATTGCAGCTGTCCCGCCTGCCAGGGCATGACCCTCCAGGGCCTGAGGAAGATGGACAAGAACAAGCGCACCAAGCTGATCGCGGAGCACAACCTCTACCAGATCACCCAGGAGCTCGCACTCGTCAAGAGGTACCTGAGGGAGGGCAGGCTCTGGGAGCTCGCCGAGATCAGGAGCAGGGCCCACCCCGCGCTGCTCGACGGCCTCAGGAGGCTGAAGCAGTGGCAGGACCTCATGGAGCGCTACGATCCCATCAGCAGGGACGGCGCTGTGTTCTACACCGGACCCGAGACCAGGGCCAGGCCCGTCTACCTGCGCTATGCGGAGAGGCTCAAGACCCGCTACATCCCCGAGACGAAGAAGGCAGCCGTGTTCCCCGACACATCCGGGAAGCCGTACAGCAGGCCCTACGCCGAGGAGTTCGCCAAGGCGAGGCGCGCAGGATACACCCCGGTGGTCGCATCCCCGTGGGGACCCGTTCCCGCCGAGCTCGACGAGATGTATCCTCTCGCGCAGTCGCTGTTCCCCGACATGCCCGACAGGGAGACCGTCGAGGAGTCGGAGGCCCTCACGCAGGAGTTCCTGCTCAACGTGTTCGATGAATCGATCGAATGCTCCGAGATCCCGGAATGCGAGGGCGGGGATGTCGATGCGGACAAGATCCGTGCGAAGGCAGTCGCCCGCTTCCAGTTCGGCATCGAGGCTGCGGAGGCGCTGTTCAGGGAGCCCGTCGAGCTCGTCACGAGCAAGAAGACCGGCAAGATCCGCAACGTCATCTCCGACGGGGAGCACGTCCTGTCCATGAGGGCCGGAGACGGCCTCTACACTCTGAGGATGGAGGGAGCCAAGAGGATCGTCGCAGCCGTTCCCGCCCCGTTCATGAGGGTCTCGGTCATGGCGGATGCCGTTCCGTTCGTCTCCGAAGGAAGGAACGCCTTCAGCCAGTTCGTCCTCTCCTGCGATCCGGGGATCCGTCCCATGGAGGAGGTCATCGTCACCGATCCCGAGGACAGGCCGATCGCCACCGGTCGCGCATTCCTGACGGGATTCGAGATGAAGTCGATGAAGAAGGGCATGGCCGTCAAGGTCAGGTCCGGATCCGACGACGAGTAAACGCTTCCGGGTCCCCCTTCGCCGGGGGACCTATTATATTGTATCAATAATGAAGCCACGAACGCCGTTCATCGGAGACGCCCGTGGCTGTTTGTTCTTAAGACTGTTCGAGAAGGATCCGTTTGTTCACAGACCGATAGACTTGTCGTGCTCGAAGACGGTCCCGTGCCAGCTCGGATACTCGAATCCGACGGTTATGTCGTCGACGGAGACGTCCTTACCGATCTGCCAACAGTATACCATCTTGGCTTGGCCGCCTTTGACGATTTCTACACTGGACGGCGTGGGGTAGAGGCTCTCATCATCCAGGTATGTGTGCTTGATTCCGTTCTCCACGGCATACCATTCGAAGATGAATGGATTGGTCGTGATGTCATCTTTGCTGTCGTCATTGATGATGGTGATGTTCAGAACCATGAACTTCTTGCCCTCATCAGGGGTTTGAGGCAGCCCGCCTATCGAAGAATCAAACGAGTCGATGAACTCGATATCGTAATTGTAGCGTGCATTAGGGTCCTTGTTGGAATCGCCTACTGCGACTGCCAGTACCATGAACGCAACTACAGCCACGATTACTATCCCGATCACTGCTTTTTTGGTGACCATGATGTAGTGAGTTCGAAGAATGAGTTAAAACTATGTTTCATAATGTGTTGATGGAGGGGATCACCATATCTCAGAACAAGTTGTTTACACGGCCCCCCGATCCCGGGAGGCCGGTTTCTTCTCACTCCTTCAGCGAGGCGGCGATGTCGTCGGCCAGCTTCTCCAGCTCGGGCATCTGTTCCGGCGCCAGGGAGGACTTGATGATAAGGGTCTCTCCGACCTTGGTCATGTTCTTCATGGCCGAGAGCCTCTCCTCCATGATCTTGTCCGCCTGAGGAACCCAAGAACCGTTCCCGATCACGGAGTACCTCCTGTTCTGGACGGTCATGACCTCCATGTCCTCGATGGTGGAGGACATGGTCGGGTGGAGGTGGTTGTTGTACGTGGTCGCAGCGAAAACCAGGTTGGAGTACCTGAACGCATCCGATACGGCATAGGACGGATGCTCGGAGGTCATGCTGTGTACGGCAACGTTCTCCACACCCCTCTCCTTCAGCAGAATGGCGAGCTTCTCCGCCACAGCGGCGGTGTTCCCGTAGACGGAGGTGTAGGCTATCATGACGCCCTTGTCCTCGGGCTCGTAGCGGCTCCAGAGGTCGTACTTCCCGATGATGTATCCCAGGTCCTTCCTCCATATGGGTCCGTGGAGGGGGCAGATCATCTCGATCTCCACTCCGGCGAGCTTCTTGATGGCGTTCTGCACCTTGGAACCGTACCTTCCGACGATGTTGGAGTAGTATCTCCTCGCCTCCTCCAGATAATCGCGGTCGAAGTCCATCTCGTCGGCGAACAGCGCTCCGGAGACGGCCTTGAACGTTCCGAACGCATCCGCCGAGAACAGGACCTTGCTGCTCTCGTCGTAGGTGAACATGACCTCCGGCCAGTGGACCATCACGGCGAAGACGAACCTTAGGACGTGGGTTCCGACGGTGAGGGTGTCCCCGTCCTTCACCACGATCGTGTTCTTCGGTGCGATGTGATAGAAGTTGTCCAGCATCTCGAAGGTCTTCGAGTTGCCGATGACCGTGACCTCGGGATACGTCTCCAGCACCTGGGTGATGCACGCGCCGTGGTCCGGCTCCATGTGGTTGATCACCAGATAGTCCAGATCCCTTCCGGCCAGCGTGTTGCGCAGATTCCTCCAGAACTTGGAAGCTATGGAGGCGTCTACGGTGTCGAGGAGGCAGGTCTTGCCTCCGGAGCTGATGAGGTATGAGTTGTAGGAGACGCCCTCGGGTATGGGGAACGCCCCTTCGAAAATGGTAGCAGTGCGGTCGTCGCCGCCGATCCAGTAGATCTCGTCACGGATCTCCACAGCGGAGTCTTTCGCCATCATGAGCCGTGTAACGGCGTGAAATGTTATAAGAGATGCGGGAGAGGTCCCCCGCATCGATTTCAGGATGCGTTCTTCAATGCGAAGATCGAGCGCTTCATAGGACCGATGTTGTCGCAGCTCCTGGCGAGATCCAGCGTCGATTCCTCCATGTCGGAGACGACCGGGGCCCTTCCGGAATCGGACAGGATGACGAATCCCGGCTCTCTGGAGGAGAACGAATCCAGGACTGATGCGGCGGCATCGATGCCCATGGCGGCCTTCAGAGTGGACGGAAGGGGCTCCATCGTGTCCTCCAGTAGCCTCTCGTAGTATCCGTCGACGGCGACCTCGATCTTCGACGCGGTCACGGCGCGACCCAGGTCCTGCCTGTACACGATCCACTCCGCGAACAGGTCGTTCCCGAGCTTCGCGGGGAGGCGACCGACCTGGGCCCAGAAGACATCGTGGTCGAGGCCGAGGGCGAAGGCCGCATCGGAACCCAGAGGAGGCCTGATTATGGAGTACTGGCCCTCCTTGGTCCACCATCTTATGCGGTTGTAGTCGCTGGGGAACCAGATCTGTTCCCTGCTGCCCATGGATTCGGGGCTGGGATCGAAGTTCATGCCACGGAATGTCCTGCCGTCTTTAATAAGGAGATTCCCGGGTCGGGGGACATAAACGGCCGTTATGCACGCGCCGGATACCACAGTAACACTTTTACCCTGATAAGCGAACACATATAGTCCTTGGTTGTTTCAGCCAATGGAGTGAGCTAGTGGATCCCATACAAATGTCACCGATTCTTCTGTCGCCCGGCGGACGCGTCGTCACGGTGTTCGGAGGCGGAGCCGTGGCGCTCCGCAAATGCCGCCATTTCGACGGATTCAGGATACGTGTGATCTCCCTGGAGGTGCTCCCCGAACTGAGGGAGCTGGCAGAGGAGGTCGTCACGGAGGAGATCCGCCCCGAGAGCATCCCGGGATGGATCGAAGGCTCCGACATAGTCGTCGCGGCCACATCGGACCACGCGCTCAACGATATGATCAGGGACATCTCCATGTCCGAAGGGATCATGACCAACTCCGCCCACGGCGGAGGGGACGTCCTGATCCCGTCCACCCTGCACAGGGACGGTTGGACCGTATGCGTCTCGTCCGAAGGCAGGGTCCCGGCGTTCCCGCCCTATGTCATCGAGAGGATCGACGAGCTGCTAGACGTGTCCTACGACAGGATGCTGGCATTGCTCTCCGAGCTCAGAGGGGACATACGCGGGAGGATCGAGACCCAGCCCGAGAGGGCGGCGTTCCTCGCGAAGGTGCTGGCGGACGAGGACATATGGAGGCTCCTGGAGGAGAACAAGTCCCCAGAGGCCAGGCAGCTGGCTCTGGAGAGGGGAGGTCTGGCATGATAGTCAGCTTGCATGTCACCCACACATCCGCGGGAGGGACCGCCGCGCTGAACGACGTGGTCCCGCTGCTGGAGGAGGAGGCCAATAAACGGCTTCCAGAATTGGATTTCGTCAACGAGTACGCGGTGGTCAGGACCTGCAACCGCTTCGAGGCGTACGTTGCGACATCGAACAACGCCGCCGCGGCAGCGTTCTTCGAGTCTATGATAAGGACGAACGTGTCCACCACCAACATCTCGTACATCCTCGAGGACAGGGACACCATCCGCCACCTGTTCAGGGTGGTCTGCGGTCTGGATTCGCTCATAGTGGGCGAGGACCAGATCCAGCACCAGGTCCGCGAGTGCTACATGAAGGCGAAGAACGACGGTCATGTAAACGGGATGCTCTCCCGTCTGTTCGACAAGGCCATGGCCGTCGGGAAGAGGGTCCGCACCGAGACTGCGCTGAACAAGGGCGCCGTATCCGTGGGGTCCGCTGCCGTCGAGCTCGCGGAGAGCACGATCGGAACGCTCGAAGGAAAGGGTGTGACCATCCTCGGTGCTGGAGATATCGCTTCGGTCATCGCCAAGAACCTGGTGGGGAAGAACCTCGGAGCCGTGGTGGTCTCCAACCGTACCTACAGCCGTGCGATCGAGCTCGCCGACGAGCTCGGAGGGAAGGCGGTCAGCATGGCCCGCATCACCGATGCGGTGGCCGATTCCGACGTGGTCCTGGTGGCCACCGGTGCGCCGCACGCGGTTCTTAAGGAATGCCATGTGTCCGAGGCCATGGCTAGGAGGCCGGACAGGCCCCTTATGATCATCGACGTCAGCATCCCCAGGAACACCGAGGATTCCGTCAAGGACATCCCGAACGTCCGTGTCGAGAACATGGATTCCCTGGAGACGATCGCCATGAGGAACGCCGAGCGCCGCCGCAACGAGATCAGCTCCGCGGAGAAGATCATCACGGAGGAGCTGGCCAAGGTCGATGCTGAGCAGAAGGAGAAGCTCGCCAACGACGTCATCAAGCGCATAGGCCTGAAGCTCGCGGACATCCGCGAGAAGGAGGTCGCGATAGCAAGGTCCCGCATGGGCTCCGCCGATGAGGAGGAGCTCCTGGAGGATCTCTCAAGGGCAGTGGTCGCCAAGATCACGGCCGATCTTTACAAGAATCTGAGGGAGGCCTCCCGCGACGGACGCGCCGAGACGTGTCTTGCCGCGCAGGAGCTCTTCGGACTGGAGGAATCGGAATGATGTATCCTGAAGTGCGCCTCAGAAGGCTGAGGCAGAATCAGAGGATGAGGAATCTTGTATGCGAGACGCGCCTGCACCCGGACGAGCTGGTGCTCCCGGTGTTCTTCGACGCGAACATCGACGCCGTGAAGACCACGGATTCGATGCCCGGCATACCCACCCATCCCCTCAGCGGCTACGATGCCATGGCATCGAAGATCCAGGAGAGCGGGGTCAACTCCGTGCTGGTGTTCGGCGTCCCGTCCCACAAGGATCCGGCGGGGACCGGTGCATACGAGAGGGACGGGGTGGCCCAGAAGGCCATCGCCGGACTGAAGGAGAACTCCGACATGCTGGTCATCGCCGACCTCTGTCTGTGCGAGTACACCGACCACGGGCACTGCGGGGTCCTCGACCAGTGCGGCTGCGTCAGGAACGACGAGACCATCGAGCTCTACGGAAGGACCGCCGTATCCCAGGCGGAGGCAGGAGCCGATATCATAGCTCCCAGCGGCATGATGGACGGTCAGGTCGCGGCCATCCGCATGGCTCTGGACGATGCGGGATTCAAGAACGTCCCGATCATGGCCTACAGCGCGAAGTACCAGTCCGCCTTCTACGGACCGTTCCGCGACATCGCGGGCTCCGCTCCCGGCAAGGGCGACCGCGCCGGATACCAGATGGCCTGGGCCAACAGGAAGGAGGCCATGAGGGAGATCGAGTTCGATATCGCGGAGGGCGCGGACATGATCATGGTCAAGCCCGCCGGACCGTATCTCGATATCATCAAGGAGGCGGCGGACCGTTACGACCTGCCCCTCGCCGCCTACCAGGTCTCCGGGGAGTTCGCCATGATCAAGGCGGCCGCGGCCAACGGATGGATAGACGAGGAGAGGATAATGAAGGAATCCCTCATCGCCATCAAGCGTGCCGGAGCCGACATCATAATCACGTACTACGCCGAGGACATGGCGAGGCTGCTCTGATACCATGGATCGCTCAGCGGAACTGTACAGGCGCTCCTCAGAGGTCACCCCCGGAGGGGTCAGCAGCCCCGTCAGGAGGTTCGAGCCGAACCCCCTGTTCATCGCCGAGGGGAAGGGCTGCAGGGTCAAGGATGTCGATGGAAATCAGTACATCGACCTCTGCATGGCCTACGGCCCCCTGATATCCGGTCACGCCAATCCCGAGATCATGGCTGCAGCGCAGGAGCAGCTCTCCAAGGGCACCGTCTACGGGGCTCCTTCGGAGCCCGAGCTCGCTCTGCTCGAGAAGATCTCCTCTTCCATCCCGTCCGCGCAGATGGTCCGTCTCTCCTGTTCGGGAACCGAGGCGACCATGCATGCGATCCGCACCGCGAGGGCGTTCACGGGAAGGAACGGGATAGTCAAGATGAACGGCGGGTTCCACGGGGCCCACGATGCGGTCCTCGTGAAGGCCGGATCCGGCTCCACGGAAGGAACCCCGTCCTCGGCGGGCGTCCCCCAGGGCGCCACGCAGTACACACGCACGGTGGAGTACAACGACATCTCCGCGATGTCCGATGTGCTGGAGAGGAACGACGACATCGCCTGCGTCATCATGGAGCCCGTCCTGGGCAACGTCGGCGTCGTCCCTCCCGAGAAGGGATACCTGGAGGAGGTCCGCAGGGTGACATCCGAGAACGATGTCGTTCTGATCTTCGACGAGGTCATCACCGGATTCCGCGTCTCCGAGGGAGGGGCGCAGAAGCGCTACGGCGTCACCCCCGACATGACCACCATGGGGAAGATCATCGGAGGAGGATTCGCCGCGGGAGCGTTCGCAGGCAGGAAGGAGATCATGGAGCTCGTTGCCCCCCAGGGTCCCGCCTATGTGGCGGGGACCTTTGCCGGGAACCCCGTCTCCGCAGCTGCGGGACTTGCGCAGCTCCGGTACCTCTGCAGGAACGACAACTATGCGAAGCTGGAGAGGTCCAGCGACAGGCTCGCCGGTGCCATCCGCGATGCTCTGATCGATAACAAGATCGCAGGATGCGTCAACTCCGTCGGATCCATGTTCTCCGTGTACTTCGGACCGGAGCAGGTCCGCAACGGGACGGATGCCCAGAAGGCGGACCGCGAGATGTTCGGAAGGATGTTCAGGTACATGCTGGACCACGGCGTCTATCTGGCGCCGTCCGCATTGGAGGACTGCTTCATGTCCACCGCCCACGACGACGAGGCCGTCTCCGCCCTGGAGGAGGCCTTCTCCGGATTCGTATCGACGGTGAGGGCATGAAGGTCGGATCGAGGGAGTCCAAGCTGGCCATGCGCCAGACCGAGATCTTCGTCTCCAGGATGGCCGAGGCCAATCCCGGCGAGGAGTGCGAGGTCATCGGCATGAAGGCGCTGGGGGATATCGACCTCACCTCGAGGCTTGACCAGCTCCCCTCCACGGGCGCATTCGTCCGCGAATTGGACGATGCACTCTTGAGCGGAGCGATAGACTGCTCCGTGAACTCGCTGAAGGACATCCCGATCACCATGGATCCCGGGCTCGTCATTGGAGCCATGTTCCCCCGCGACGACCCCCGCGATGTGATACTCCCGTGTCCTCTCGAGGACCTCCCCGTGGGGGCCCGCGTTGGGACGGCATCCGTCAGGAGGGAGAACATCCTCCGGGAGATCCGTCCGGACCTCGTCATAGAGCCGCTCAGAGGGAACATCCACACCCGCCTGAGTCGTCTCGACAACGGAGATTTCGATGCGATCATCCTCGCCAAGGCCGGGCTCGACAGGATGGGGATCGACCGCCCCATGCATGTGCTCGACGACACCGTGTTCATCCCCGCTCCCGCGCAGGGTATCATCGCCGTCGAGTGCAGGAAGGACGACAAGGCCGTCCGCGACATGGTCCTGAAACTGGATTCACGCCCCTCGCGCCTGGAGGCTGGCGCTGAGAGGGGTATCATGAAGCTCATGGGTGCCGGATGCTCGTCGCCCGTCGGCATCAATGCGAAACTCGACGGTGATGTCATCCACGTGAACGCCGTCTCCTTCGGATACTCCGAGGAGACCAGGCGCGTATCCATAGACATCCCCGTGCATTACGTGATGGACGAGCTCCTCGGCATCGCCGAGTACCTCGTCGGAAAGAGGGATGTGATCATATGACCGGCAAGGTGTATCTGGTTGGCGCAGGTCCGGGGGATCCCGGGCTGTTCACCGTCAGGGGCCTGGAGCTCCTGAGGTCTGCGGATGTTGTGTTCTACGATGCTCTGGCGAATCCCGAGCTCCTCAAGGAGTGCAAAGAGGGCGCCGAGCTCATCGATGCCGGGAAGAGGGCCCGCGACCACCACCTCAGCCAGTGGCAGACCAACGAGCTCCTGGTGAAGTACGCTTCCGAAGGGAAGGTCGTCGTCCGTCTCAAGGGCGGGGACCCGTTCCTGTTCGGACGCGGAGCGGAGGAGGCGGAGGAGCTGAGGAACGCAGGCGCGGAGGTGCACGTCGTTCCCGGGGTGTCCTCGTCGATCTCCGTTCCCGAGCTCGCGGGGATACCCGTCACCCACAGGGACTACGCGTCCATGGTGACATTCGTCACCGGCCACGAGAAGGACGGACGCGAGGGGGATCGCGTGGACTGGAAGGCATTGGCCGACAGCCACGGGACCATCGTCGTTCTCATGGGACTGGGCAACGCCGCCAACATCTCCAAGGGCCTGATCGAAGGAGGCATGAGCCCCGATACGCCTGCGGCCGTGATCTCCAAGGGATCCACCCCCGACCAGAGGGTCGAGGTCACCAGGGTATCGGACCTCGCCAGGACCATCGAGGAGAAGAAGCTGGAGGCGCCCGGCATCATGGTCATCGGACAGGTCGCCTCGGTCAGGGAGAGGCTGGGTGACCTGATATGACCACCCTGGGATTCACCCGTCCCTCGAAGAGGATCAAGGAATCCATCGAGCAGGCGACCAAGCTGGGATTCGAGGCCATGGGCGCCCCGTCCATGGACATCCTGCCCGGAGAGGACTCCGAGTTCGTCAGGCTGGAGGAGTCCCTCGTACCCGGATGCATCGCGGTCTTCTGCTCGGTCACAGCGGTGGAGGAGTGCAGGACCCGCTTCGGCGATGGTCTCAAAACAAAGATGGAGGGCTGCAAGGTCGTCTCCATCGGTCCGGCCACCACCAGGAAGCTGGAGGCTGAGGGGATCTCGCCCGAAGCGGTTCCCGAGGAGTACTCCTCCGGAGGACTGGTCAGGCTCCTGGGGCCGGAAGCATCAGGACGCCGCGTCGTCCTCATAAGATCGGACAGCGGCTCCGATGTGCTCTCCGACGGTCTGAGGGATGCGGGTGCGGATCTCGTCGATATCGCATCCTACAGGCTCAAGGACGCCGGGATGAGCATCGCCCTGCTCCACCTGCTGACGATGATCAAGCAGGGGAGGCTCGACGTCATGGCCTTCACCTCGCCCAAGTCGGCTTCGATCTTCATCTCGCAGGTCGAGGACCATTTCGGGAAGGAAGCGGGCGATGCATATCTCCGCAAGGTGAAGATAGCGGCCATCGGAGGACCAACCTCCGAGAGGCTCGCCGAACTGGGGTTCGAACCGGACATCGTTCCGGAGAACGCCACCTTCCAGGATATGCTGGAAGCCATCAGGGAAGCGGTTCCGCGGAACTGAGAAAACGAGGCGGCCCGGGATGCCTCCCGGACCCCTCCTGTTCCTCATTCGAGAAGCTTGAAGCAGCAGGGCACCTGTCTGCAGGCCGACGTGAAGAAGTAGACCTGCGCATCCCTGCCCTTGAGGACCTCCAGAGCGGTCTGCCAGTCCATGACCGACACGTCCTGGAACACGATCCAGTTCACGCGTCCGCCCTCGGACATCACTGTCTCCATGTTCTTCTTGAGGTCCCTGACGAAGTCGATGCCGTTGTCGCTGACGTAGTCCCTGTCCAGCATGACGATCCTGGACTCCGGTTCCTGCTTCTCGATCTCGCCGACTACGAGGTTCTTGAGGAATTCGAGGCCGTCCAGTCTGAATCCGGCGATCGATGTGACATCCTTCTTCGAGACGAAATCCCCGACCTTGTCCCTCGGGTCGCTCTCGCTCGGGCATGAGCTGATCATCATGAGTCGTGACAGGCGGTAAGGCGATAATAGGATTGTGTTGCAGGTGCGATCGTGTCAGAGATATGGACATATAACTCGCAGATGTAAACTCTTAAATATAATGAACCTACAACCTAGATTAAGTTTGTCATAACGTCCCATCAGTCAGCTGGCTATCCGGCTGAAAATGTAGTCCAAGTCGTAAAACGCGATACAATTTAAATATGTCTCATATAATTTGAGAGATGAGGAACTAGCTATGTCTTTTCTCGACAACCCCAAAAATGCTGGTACCGCCCTGTGGATCATCGGTATCATCCAGATGCTTCTGGGAATCATCGGATTGGTTTCCGGAATCCTCGACGATGAAACCGACACCCTCACGGCGATCATCGGAGGCCTCGGTATCATCATCGTTGGTTTCCTGTACTTCGGATTCGGAAAGAAGATCCGCGGTGGAGCGATCTCCGCCAAGTGGGACATCGTCTGCGAATTCGTCATGCTGACCGCCACTGTCACCTTCGTCAGCGGTATCTTCGGATACACCGGCGACGTGAGCGGCTGGATCGGCAGCATCGTCATCGGTCTTGTTCTCGCCCTGATCATCTACTGGGTCTACAAGCGCATGACCGACGGCAAGACCGACACCCTCGACAAGATCCTCTGGATCATCCTTGTCGTCGTCATGGTCCTGTCTCTCCTCAGCAACCTCCTCCTCATCTTCGCGTTCCCCATCGGAACCGTCGAGGGAATCTGCGGAGTCATCATCTCGCTCTTCCTGCTCGTTGCTCTCTTCGACAACGAGGTCAAGAGCAAGATGGGAATGTGATCGCCTCCTGACGGAGCAATCGCAAGAACAAACCGGGGCTTCGGCCCCTTATTATCCCATTTCTCATGTCTCCTGATTGCACCGAATGCTTCTGCGTCGGCGAGGACGATTCCGATTCCTTCGAGGACCGTATCGAAGCTTTCGTCTCCGACCGCTCCGTGGGCGCTCTCACAGGTGTGCGCAGGTACGGAAGGGACAATCTCGTGGAGACCGTGGTCGAACGGTTGCGTTCCAAAGGAATCGCGGTATCCCTGATCCCCGGAGCTCCAGTGGATGATCCGGAGGTCATAGCCTTCCGTCATTGGAAGGATATCGACGAGAATCTCGTCGACAGGCATCCGGACGCCGATGTGCTGTACGGCCAGGATCTCTGCCACCAGGTCCCGGCGGTCGTCCGCGTCGTCAAAGCGCCGAGATTCCGAACCTCTGGTGTCTAAGGTTTAATATCCAGTATTCGGATTAAGCGGACGGTGACTCGAATGGAAGTCGTCGTCGAAAAATTCAATCCCTGGAAGGATTCCCTCGTGATGGGCATCTTCCTGCTGGTAATCGGCGTACTGATGATTGCTCTCGAGGCCGACGGTCTGAAGTGGATCCTGATCATCGCGGGTGTCCTCGCTGTGATCTCCGGACTCCTGACCATCGTCGAGGGGATGCAGTCCAGATTCAACATGAATATCGCGATAGGTGTGGTGACGCTCGTCATCGGACTCGCTCTGATAATCCTGCCCAACCTCTTCGCCGACGTCCTGATGGTGTTCCTCGCTGTCGCGCTGATCATCGTCGGAGCCGTCACCGCTCTCGGAGTCGGATCCAGCTATGCTGTGGCAACCGGTTCCAAGATCGTGTCGGTTCTCGTCGGAGTGATCCTCGTCGTTCTCGGGATCTACGCTCTGATGAATCTGGATGACACCGCGGATATCGTCATGATCATCATCGGTGCCTTCATCGCGATCGCAGGGCTCATGAAGCTCTACGGCGCGTACCAGCTCAAGAAGGTCTGCTGAAGCAGGAAAACGGTTTCAGGAGGGGGAGACCCCTCCTTCACTTCTGTCCCGTGATCTTGATCACGTGGTAGCCAAACTCCGTCTGGACGGGTCCGACGACATCGCCGGTCTTTCCGGCGAAGCATGCATCCTCGAAGGGCTTGACCATGTCGCCCTTGCCGAACCATCCGAGGTCCCCGCCCTTGGCCTTGGAGGGGCACTTGGAAAACCTCTTGGCGAGGGCCGCGAAGTCCTCTCCCTTGGAGAGGCGGTCGATGATGCCCTGGGCGTCCTTCTGGTTGGCGACCAGGATGTGCGATGCGCGTACTGATTTGACCATGGGTACGGGATACAGGAACACGTAGATAACAGACTGGGTCAACAGGACTTAACAATGTTAATTTCTTGCGTTCTGTTTATATCCGCGGATGCAGAAGACGATTGCATGATATTCCTATTCTCGGCGACAGGGAACTCCTATGCTGTGGCGAAGCGCATCTCCGACGAGTTCGGCATCGGGATGAACCAGGTCGCATCGGCGGTGCGCCACGAACGCTACTCCTTCGACGCCCAGGGCGAGGATGTGGGGTTCGTCTTCCCCACGTTCTTCTCCGGTCTTCCGAGGATGGTCCTGGAATTCGCGAGGAACATCAAGGTCCGCAACCCCGGCCGCGTGTTCTGCGTCTCCACATGCGGCGCCGAATCCGGAGGGTCCTGCGATCAGTTGGCCGAGGCTCTCGGCGACCGTCTGCACATCGATGCGATGTACGACGTCGTCATGCCGGACAGCGCCGTGTTCTGCCTCGATCCACCCACGGAGGAGGAGGCTAAGAGCATCCTCGAGGGTTCGGAGAAGGAGATCGATGCGATCGTCGAGTCCCTGAGGAGGAAGGAATCGGGGGACATGAGGAGGCACAAGGAGAACAGGGACTGGAGGTCCGTCTACTCCATGTACGAGGATCAACGCGTCACCGAGCCGTTCAGGATCACGGAGGCATGCATCCAATGCAGGATCTGCGAGGAGGTCTGCCCCGAGCAGGTCATAAAGGTCTACCACAGGAAGCCCATCTGGGACGAGGAGAAGTGCTCGCTGTGCATGAGCTGCATCCAGCTCTGCCCGAAGAAGGCGATAGAGTACGGGGATGCGAGCGTTAACCGCGGTAGGTACAGGCACCCGCTGTTCTACGAGAGGGCGTTGGGGATACCGTTCAGCCAGATGGGCGTCCGTTGATCAGAGGACGTCCCCTTTGAAACCGGCGTTCCTTCCCAGGTCGTCGACGGTCAGCGTCCTGCAGATCCTCTCGACGGCCTCCACGTTGTCCGGATCGGTCGCCGCGGTCCCTCCTTCGAGGATGTACGAGGAGAATCCGCGGTCGAAGGCGCCGAAGTAGGTGGCGATGACGCAGCATTGGGAGACCATCCCGGCAAGGAGGACGCTGTCGCAGCCCTCCTCCTTCAGGACATCCTCCAGATCCGATTCGGAGAATGCGTTCATGTGATCTTTGCAGACTATGCGGTCGTTCGCTTCAGGAGGGATTAGGCCGTCGGTGAAATCGTCCCCTCCCTCACACGTCGGATGCCCGTCGTACATCGGACCGGTGTACTTCGCGTAGATTATCGGGTTCCCCGTGGAATGGAACAGTCCGATGGCATCGTTGACCGTGCGGATCATCCCCGGGGTCCCTTCCCTGAGTCCCTCGGTGGACTCGGAGAACTTCTTCTGGACGTCTATCACCACGAGGGCGAAACGCCCGTTCTCGTATCCCGTCGTTGTCTTCATCCTCTACTCCGGGTATGGAATCGACCACGGGCTATTTCATAGAAACCGACGAATACGAGAATCGGATGGAAGGTCGCATCCGGAGGCGGAGGAATGAAGGGTCAATGGTCCAAGCTCGGTCTGTATCAGCTGCTGACAGGGGTCTTCGTGGGATCGTTGATCATCTCCAACATCCTCGCCTCGAAGACGTTCGAGATATTCGACGGGGTGACCCTTCCCTGCGCCGTGTTCATCTTCCCGGTGGCCTACATCGTGAACGACGTCCTGTGCGAGGTCTTCGGACTGAAGAGGACCCGCAGGGTCATCTACCTCGGATTCGCCATGAACCTGCTGGCGGTCCTGATGTACGAGCTGGCGATGGCGCTCCCGGCTCCGGAATGGGGCAGGGGGACGTCGGATGCCTTCTCGGTCGTCCTCGGATCGTCCGCGCGCATCCTGATCGGTTCGTTCGCGGCGTATCTCGTGGGCTCTCTTCTGAACGCATGGGTGATGGACAGGATGAAGGCCCGCGACGAGAAGCACCTCTTCGCGAGATGCATCGGATCCACCGTCGTGGGGGAGGGGTTGGATGCGGTCATCTTCCTGACGATAGCCTTCGCGGGGACCATGGCAGGGGCGGACCTGATGGTGATGATCGTCGCTCAGGCGACGTTCAAGATCCTGTACGAGGTGGTCTGCTACCCGGTCACAAGGCAGGTCATCGTCCGCATAAAGCGCCTGCCGGAGACGGTGGAAGGCGATCTCGTGTTCCAGCGATGCCCTTTCCTGAACGCTTATAAATACGCCCCGCCGGATTGGCGGGTGTAGTGATTCCAATGGGATTCAACGATGAGACGAACGTCCCCCAGGGGCCGTTCAACCCCAAGGGCCAGTGCTTCGAGACCGTCATGCTCCACGCCGGACAGGAGACCCCCGATCCGACCACGGGCTCCCGTGCTCCCCCCGTCTATCTGACCACATCGTACGTGTTCGACGACTGCGACGCCGCTGCGGACGTGTTCGCGCTGAGGAAGCCCGGCAATATCTACTCCCGTCTCACCAACCCCACCACCGAGGCGTTCGAGACGAGGATCGCCGCGCTCGAGGGAGCCACCGCAGCTCTCGCCGTCTCCTCCGGAGCGGCCGCCATCGCATACGTGGTGGAGGACTTGACCCGTGCTGGGGACCACATCGTCTCCGTGAACACCATCTACGGCGGGACCTACAACTACTTCGAGCACACGCTGAAGTCCCACGACGTTGACTGCACGTTCATCGATCCCATACAGCCCGATGCCATCGGGAACTTCGAGAAGGCCATCAGGGACAACACCAAGATGGTCTACATCGAGACCATCGGGAACCCCAACGCCAACCTGATCGATGTCGAGGCTCTGGCGGAGATGTGCCACTCCCACGGAGTCCCTCTCGTGGTGGACAACACCTTCGCCACCCCCTACCTGTTCAGGCCCCTCGATCACGGCGCGGATATCGTCGTCGAGTCCGCGACCAAGTTCATCGGAGGGCACGGGATCGTACTGGGCGGAGTGATCGCCGAGAACGGGAGGTTCGACTGGGCCGGTTCCGGAAGGTTCCCCTGGATGGTGGATGCCGATCCGAGCTATCACGGGATCTCGTTCGTCAAGGACTGCCCCGATTCCCCCGTGTGCACCCGTATAAGGGCGATCATCCTGAGGGACATGGGCGCCTGCATCTCGCCTGTGAACTCCTTCGCGCTCATGATGAGCCTGGAGACGCTCTCGCTGAGGGTGGAGAGGCATGTCTACAACACGCAGAAGGTCGTGGAGTTCCTGAGGAACCACCCCAAGGTGGAGAAGGTCAACCATCCCATGCTGGAGGACAGCCCCGATCATGCGCTCTACGAGCGCTACTTCCCCAACGGTGCCGGATCCATCTTCACCGTGGAGACCAAAGGCGGGAAGGAGGGTGCGAAGCGCTTCGCCGACTCCGTGAAGATGTTCTCCCTCCTGGCGAACGTCGCGGACATGAAGTCCCTCGTCATCCATCCTGCCAGCACCACCCACTCGCAGATGACCGAGCAGGAGCTTCTGGCCTCCGGCATCAAGCCTTCCACGATCAGGCTGTCCATCGGATGCGAGAATGTCAAGGACATCATCGCGGACCTGAGCCAGGCCCTCGATAGGATCTGAGAAACCTTCCAGGGGGCTCCGACCCCCTGTTCCACCCCGTATCCGGTCTTGAAACCATCGGATAGCGCGCGCATGTGCATGATTATATCCGCGTATTCGTTCCACCCCCGTGATGAATGGGACCAATAAGGCGATCGTGGGGATCGTCTACGGGATTGCACTCTTTTTCGGGATTCTGGCGCTGGCGCTCAGCATCCTGGAGGCATTGGACAGCGGTGCCGCCTCCATCCTCCTCCTCGCCCCACACGAAGGGGAGATGACCCTCGACCTCGGGACGGTCGCGGGACTCGACGGCATCATGGGATACTATTCGGACTTCGTGGGCCTGTTCGGCGATTCCTCGATCCTCGCCGTGATCCTCGAGGTCGTCGGATTCATCCTCGCAGCGGCGGGGATGTTCACGCCCTGGGCGATGGACGTCAAGGGGAAGGACAACCCTGTCCAGTATCTGTGGACCCAGAGGCCCGGAGCCTTCGTCCGTACGGTATTCGCTCCCTGGGGGCTCATCCCCTCGGCATGGAGCAAGGCGAAGCCGCTGGTCATCGTGCCGATCGTCCTGCTTCCCCTGTACGCGGTCTGGGCGGCCGTGATGACGGCCCTGCTGATCGTGCCGTTCCTTCTGGTGAAGGCGGTCATCGGGGCCAAGATCCGCTCCGCCGCCAGGAAGGAGGTCAAGGTGCACGGGTCCGCGATATTCGCGGTGTGCCCCAAGTGCAAGCGCAATTTCGAGAGGCCCAAGGTCAAGTGCGACAAGTGCGACCTCGTGGTGGATTATCCGATCCCCAATGCGTTCGGATACAGGGTCCATACCTGCAACAACGGACACGACATCCCCTGCATCGCAGGGAGGAGGGCGGCCCTCACTACCGTCTGCCCCTACTGCGGCTCGAGGATAGTCACCAAGGAGGCGTCCCCCGTATCCATCGCATTGGTCGGCGCCACCGGCGCAGGGAAGACCACCCTGATGCTCGCAGCGGTCGAGACCATCTCCGATGTGGCCAGGTCCAAGACCGTCACCGTCGAGGCCGTCACGCCCGGCGTCTCCAAGCAGACCGTGGCTGCGAAGGACGTCGTGGCGAAGACCGCATCTGGAGAGCTGGATTCCGAGTGCCTTTTCCTCAGGTCCCTGGACCTGTCGGAGAGGGAGCTCGTGTTCAACGACATCTCCGGAACGGAGTTCGAGCCAAAGGAGGACAAGGTCCTGTTCGAAGAGTACTACACTTATTCGGATGGCATCGTGTTCGTGTTCGACCCGATCTCCCTGGAGCACGGAGGAAGGGGCGCCACGCCCATGGATGTCTTCGAATCGTTCCACAGCATGTTCACCCAGATCAACGGATTCGGTCCCGGGGCGGTATCGAAGATCCCCTTCGCCGTGGTGGCTTCGAAGAACGACGTTTTGAATCCACCGCTGAAGAGCGCGGATGTCAGGGATTTCCTCATCGAGAACGGGCAGCAGGGATTCGTGAGGGTCCTGGAGTCCGTATTCAGCGAGGTCCGGTACTTCGCCGCCTCATCCAAGGGCGACGACTGCAAGTCCGCGGCCGCACCGATATGGTGGATCGTTGGGAAGAGCGACCAGGAGCTCGCCACCAAGGTCCCCGTCCTTTCGGTTTGAGATAAACACCAAACGGCGGCGCGGGCATCGTCTCCCGTCGTCGCCGGCATTCCAATCCTTTTTCCGGAGGGGATCCCTCCGTTCGCAATCGCTTCGGATATCGCGAACAAGTGGAACGAGTCGATTATATACGCCTGATGACTACCTTGTATCCGAGGAGATGGAGGGCGATAATACCCAGGCTGCTGCTACAACCTGGGCAGGTCCCAAGCCGGACCAAGCTCTGACCTGCCTTACAGCAGGTCGAAGACCTTCGCGATGATGCGTAAAACATCAAGCAAGGCCTCGAGGATTTTTGTCCTCCGGTCCTGAGATGGTTTGAATTTTCAGTGAGCTCGTCCTGATCCGTAAAAGACGAGTTTTCTCCGTTTC
>ERZ1026854.372-NODE-372-length-31581-cov-5.606864_pt1 | contig 31581 bp, 28 predicted proteins | sample MGYA00380157_ERZ1026854 | MGnify/ENA primary metagenome ERZ1026854 (study PRJEB33269, sample SAMEA4719793) | human gut metagenome | biome: human-associated habitat; feature: organic feature; material: feces | place: Cameroon | collected 2013-10 ... | reverse complement strand
CGACGTGGTGACGGAGCTTGCTTTCGGCAGCTACAACAAGCTGTTCGCCCCTAACCGCACGAAGGTGGACTGGCTGTCCGCCGACGAGAGCAACGTGGACGACTACATCGCCGACCCCCTCTGCGGCGCGGACGCCACGGTGGGCCTGTTCCGCCAGATGCTGCACGGCATACGCTTCAACCAGCGGCAGAGCCATCTGCGGCAGATGGACAGGGAAATGCCGGTGCTGTTCGTAGCTGGCGACAAGGACCCGGTGGGCAGCTGCGGCAAGGGCGTGCGCCAGACCTATGACGCCTTCCGGGCTGCCGGTATGCGGGACTGCACACTGAAGCTGTATCCGGGCCTGCGGCATGAGATACTCAACGAAAAGGCATACGCTGCGGATATTACGAAGAACATTGAAGCGTGGCTGCTGTCCAGATTGGAAAAGTAAGCCCGTTCGCGGAGAGATAAAGGAGAAACGACTATGACCGAGTGGGAAGCCCTGCGGCAGGAATGCCTGCGCTGTCACGCCTGTACACTGGCGGAAACGCGCACCAACGTGGTCTTCGGCGTGGGCCGGGAGGATGCGGAAATCATGATCATCGGCGAAGCCCCCGGCGCCAACGAGGATAAGCAGGGCGAGCCCTTTGTGGGCCGGGGCGGCAAGCTGCTGGACGATATGCTGAAAATGATCGGGCTGGACCGCAGCCGCCTGTATATCACCAACTCCGTCAAGTGCCGCCCGCCGGAGAACCGGGATCCTATGAACACGGAGAAGGACGCCTGCAAGGGCTACCTCCAGCGGCAGCGGGCTTTGATGAGGCCCAAGATCATTGTGTGTCTGGGCCGTGTCAGCGCCATGGAGATCATCCGCCCGGACTTCAAGATCAGCCAGGAGCACGGCCAGTTTTTCGAGAAGGACGGCTGCCTGATGATGGCGCTGTATCACCCCGCCGCCCTGCTGCGGGACCCCCGGAAAAAGCCGGAGACCTTCGAGGATCTGAAACGCCTGCAGGCCAAGATCAAGGAGATCTGTACCCGCACGGAGCTGGATTTTTGAGACATGAGGCAAAGGAAAAGAGCGCCCTGCGGGCGCTCTTTTTTATTTACTCTCCGCCTGTTTTGTCCAGGTCAGGGGCACGCGGAGCAGCTCCTGCTCCTGTTCCGTCAGCTGGCTGCTGAGCTCGCCCTGTGCGTCGGTCCAGGTCATGGTCCCATCGGAGAGGGTATAGCTCAGGCAGTCCGCCGTCTCGGTCAGGTCGGCGGCGGTATCCGCCAGGTACAGCTGTCCGCCCTCCGCCCTGCAATAGCCGGTGAGCGCGGCGCTGCGGCCGGTGAGCAGGGAGAGCAGCTCCTCCTCGTCCATCCCGGCGAAAATGGCCGCCACCATATCGTCCATGGTGATTCCGGCCTTCTCCATGGCCGCATCGTATTCCTCACGGGAGAGGCCCTGCTCCTCCGCGGCGGCATAGACGCTCTCCACAGCCGCCGGGTGCAGCGCCGCGGCATAGGCATCCAGCGCCGTGCGGGCGGCGTCGCTGTCGTAGCGGAGGGTATAGGCGCCGTCCTCGGTCACGGTGAGGACCAGCTGCAGCGGCATCTTCGCCGCGCCGTCCGCCGCGGACAGACCCAGCGCCTGCTCCGCCGCCGCGTTCATGCGGTCAGTCACATCGATCGTACACGTCCAGGTACCCGCCAGCTTCTTTGTCTCGACCCTGCTGCCGCAGGCCGCCAGCGACAGGACCAGCAGGGCCGCCAGCAGGGCGGTAATAACTCGTTTCATAGCACGCCTCCTATATAGAGCAATATATACGGTATATCACCGGCGATTATACACGATGGGCCGTATATCTGTCAATTCTATTTACAGGGGGCGCGGTTTTTGGTATAGTAAAGGCAAGAAACGGCGGGAAAGGGGCGCGGCGCGATGACACTGCTGCAAATGAGCTACATATTGGAGGTGGACCGCTGCGGGTCCATGAACCGGGCGGCGCGGAACCTGTTTCTGTCTCAGTCGGCCCTGTCGGCGGCCATCGCCGAGGTGGAGCGGGAGCTGGGCGTGACCATCTTTCTGCGGACCAACCGGGGCGTGACGCTGACGGAGGAGGGCCGGGAGCTGACGGCGCAGATCGCGCCGCTGGTGGAGCGCAGCCGGAAGCTGGAGCGCTATTACAGCGAGCGCCGGGCGGCCGACCGGGTATCCCTGTCGGTGGCGTCACAGCGCTATCCCTTCTGCGCCAAGGCATTCGTGGAGTTCCTGCACCTGCTGGACGAGCCGCATATCCAGGTGAGCTTCAAGGAGATGGAGATGGCGGCGGTCATCGACGAGGTGACGGCGCGGCGCAGCGCCTTCGGCATCATCTTCGTGTCGGACATGACAGAGCATTTCATCGGCCGTATCCTGCAGGAGAAGAACCTGACGTTCCAGCCTCTGGTGGACATCCGCCCCCGGGTGTTTCTGCGGAAGGGCCACCCCCTGTCCGGCGAACGCGCCGTGCGCCTGGAGCAGCTGTATGCCTACCCCTACGCGGTATTTACCCAGTCAGACAGCAACTACCACTTCGCCGAGGAGGCGGTGGTAGGCACCGGCGCGGAGTTTGACCGGGTAGTGTCCGTCAGCGACCGCGCCACGGCCTACAATGTCATGGCCCACACGGACTGCGTCTCCACCGGCAGCGGTGTACTGCCGGACGGCTACGGCGACGACCGGCTGATGACGCTGCCGCTGATCGGCGACGTGCCGGATATGCGCCTTGGGGTCATACGGCCCCGGGACGTGCCGCTGACGGACTACGGCGAGAAGTTCATCGCCATTCTGAAGGATATCGTCTCGGAATTGAACCAGGAGGCATAAAGAGAGCCGCCCCTAAGGGGCGGCTCTCTTTATTTGCCGGATTCTTTACTTCACGCAGATGGTTTCGATCTCCACCAGTGCGCCCCGGGGCAGCGCACCGCCGTCGAGAGCAGATCAGAACTTTTTCCTGCCCACGCAGGCCATACCGGTGACACTCAGCAGAGCGCTGACTGCATAGATGCCCATACCGGCATCGAAGGTCTTGGGGCTGCCCTTGGTACCGTCCGTCTTGGTGTCGGTGGTAGTAGTGGTGAAGTTGTAGTAGTAGCGGGCGGGGACAGTGTAAGGGTTCCCCTCAGTAATCGCACCACTGCCGTTAACTGTCACTGTACCAGCACCATTGTTGGCCACAGTCACACCAACCGGTACATCGGTCAAAGCCGCATTGCCCTTGACTACGGTAACAGTCTCACCGCTTGCTGCGTTACGCACAGCCGCGTTCGCCGCAGTCGTTCCAATGTGATACGTACCATCACCCGTCAAAACAACAGGCGCAGTCGCTTCTGTGTAGGCCGTAATATCACTATCGGAGGTTCCTCCAACAACTTTGATCACATCGTTGCCCGTCGCATCAGAAACCAAGCTGCCAGCATTGCCCGCAGCATCCTTCATCACCACCTGCGTATCGCCGCTGATGGTCATTTCCGTATGGCCACCGAAATTATTGCTAATACCCATCAATGCGGTAGAAGCGCCCTTACTCTCCAGCGTACCGCCAGAAATATTGAAGGTCTGCGTACCAAAATAGCCGGCATTGAAGCAGGCCGTGTTCGTCGCAACTACCTTACCGCCAGTCATAGTAACCTCAGAGTCTCCGATAGCTGCCACAACAACACCTGCGCCGGGGTTAGCCGGACTCACTTTGATCTCGCCGCCCTCGATCTTGAGTTTCGAGTTCATCAGCATAATGCCAAACTTGCCCAAGTCAAGCTTTCCGCCAGTCCCGCTGTCCTTAATGGTAAACGTAGCCCCATTCTGGACTTCAAAAGCGTTCTGAGTGCCAACAGTCGTCACGGTCACGGTTTTGCCGTTCAGATCAATAGCCACATCCTTCGTGATCTGAGTGTTGGAATTTATCGCAGCATTCGCCTGCAGCACGATGGTCTCGCCCGCCTGTGCCGCCGTGATAGCCTCTGCCAGGGTCGCATACCCGTTCTCGCCGATTTTTGCGACATTCGCAGTAGTTCCCTCACCGTCCGCCCACGCGGCGGTGGTGAGGCCGATGGCCATGACCAGCGCCAGGATAGTCGCCAACAACTTTTTCATAAATACCCTCCTCTTATTTTTGGCAATTTTTGGATATTTCGTTATACCCTTATATAAATATATACTCTAATGAATAAATTGTCAAGCCCATATACACTTTATAAAATGTATAGCAGAATATCTCAGGAGGTGTATCATGGGCAAGGTCTACCTGACGCTGGACGAGGTACTGACCCGGCGCAGTATCAGCCGCTACGAGCTGGCCAAGCGCACTGGCATCCGCTACCCCATCATCGACAACTACTATAAGAACAAGGTCGTCCGCTACGACAGCTACGTGCTGGAAAAGATATGCTCTGCCCTGGACTGCACCGCCGCCGACCTGATACGCTACGAAAAATAAAGCGAGGAAGCCCTGCCGGACTTCCTCGCTTTATTTTTGCCGTTTTATATCGGCGGAGATCTTTGCTTACTTCACGCAGATGGTTTCGATCTCCACCAGCGCGCCCCGGGGCAGCGCACCGACCTCCACGGCGCTGCGGGCAGGGTACTGCCCCTCAGTGAAGAACTCAGCGTAGACCGCGTTCATGGCGGCGAAGTCGCCCATGCTCTGCAGGAATACGGTGGTCTTGACCACATTGTCCATGGTCAGACCGGCGGCTTCAAGGATGGCCTTGATGTTGGTGAGTACCTGACGGGTCTGCTCGGTAATGCCGCCGGGGACGAACTCGCCGGTAGCCGGGTCAAAGGGCACCTGGCCGGACGTGACCAGGAAGCTGCCGCAGTCGATGGCCTGGGAATAGGGACCGATGGCGGCGGGGGCATTGGTGGTGGCAATGATCTTCTTCATGGTGATGACCTCCTGTAAGCTGCATGTACCCGGCGGACACCGGGCGCACTCTCTGTCTCTCTTATACCACATTCCGGCGGAAATGGCAACCGTTTCCCGCAAATCGCGCCCATCGTTATCTGTTTCATTTATCATGTTCCCCGACAAAAATCCGCCGCCATTTTGCCGTATTTTTCGGCACGATGTCTAATTTCCGCTAAAATTTTTTGCGGTTTCCACGCAATACAGCATTCTGCACAAAAATATATTCCGAAATTATCTGTTTTAGCTACAATTCCAATTGATAGCGAGCTGGCGCATTTTGCCGTTACCACCGTCGGGTTCAGATATGTTACCCTTATGGCAAAGGGCCGTATGGTCCTGTACACTTTATTGTTACATTATAGTGCAAGGAGGACGACCCATGCTGAACAAGGATTGCGGCTTCGGTACAAAAGCCATTCACGCCGGAAACGTGAAGGACACCCAGTACGGCGCACTGACCACCCCTATTTTCCAGACCTCCACCTTCGTATTTGACAGCTGTGAGCAGGGCGGGCGCCGCTTCGCCGGTGAAGAAGCGGGCTATATCTACACCCGCCTGTCCAACCCCACCACCTCGGTGCTGGAGGCCAAGGTCGCTGCCCTGGAAAGCGGTGAGGCCTGCGTGGCCGCCGCCTCCGGCATGGGTGCCATCTCCTCCGCGCTGTGGACCGTAGCCGGCGCCGGCAAGCATATCGTGGCCGACGGCACCCTGTACGGCTGCACCTTCTCCCTTCTGAACCACGGCATGACCCGCTACGGCGTGGAGGTCAGCTTTGTGGACACCTCCGACCTGGATGCCGTACGTAAGGCGCTGAAGCCCAACACCTGCGCGGTGTATCTGGAGACGCCCGCCAACCCCAACCTGAAGATCGCGGACATCTCCGCCGTGGCGGCACTGGCCCACGGCTACAACAAGGACATCAAGGTCATCTGCGACAACACCTTCGCTTCCCCGTACCTCCAGCGGCCGCTGGAGCTGGGCGCAGACGTGGTGGTGCACTCCGCCACCAAGTACCTGAACGGCCACGGCGACGTGATCGCGGGCTTTGTGGTGGGCTCCGCCGAATTCTGCAATGAGGTACGTATGTTCGGCCTGAAGGACATGACCGGTGCGGTCATGGATCCCTTCACCTCCTTCCTGATTCTCCGCGGCCTGAAGACCCTGGAGATCCGTATGCAGAAGCACTGCGCCAACGCCAAGGCCGTTGCAGAGTTCCTGTATGACCACCCCGCCGTGGAGAAGGTCTACTATCCCGGCCTGATCGACCATCCCGGCCATGACATCGCCCGCCGCCAGATGCGCGACTTCGGCGGTATGCTGTCCTTCGAGGTCAAGGGAGGCCGTGCCGCCGGCGTGAAGCTGGTGAACGCCCTGCATCTGGTGACGGTGGCTGTGTCTCTGGGCGACGCCGAGACGCTGATCGAGCACCCCGCCTCCATGACGCACTCCACCTACACCGAAGAGGAACTGGCCGCCTCCGGCATCGCCGCCGGCCTGATCCGTCTATCCGTGGGTCTGGAGAACGCCGAGGACCTCATCGCCGACCTGAAGCAGGCACTTGACACCCTGTAAACCTTCTCTCCGCGCGAAGAAGCAATAGGACAAAAAAGGAACGCCCTTGGGCAATGGCCCAAGGGCGTTCCTTTTTGTTTATTTCTCCGCAGGGATAGCAGCCGTCTCGGCGGGCGCTTCCGCCGCAGACACAGCTTCAGCAGGAACCGCCTCGCTGTCGATGACCACCTTGCCCTCCCGCAGACGGACATGGGCGGTATCGCCGGACTTCAGCTTACCCTCCAGCATCAACTCCGCTACGGCATCCTCCACCTGGTTCTGGATGGCCCGGCGCAGAGGACGGGCACCGTACTGGGGATCAAAGCCGTCACGGGCCAACTCGGCCACGGCGTCATCGTCGGAGATCAGGGTGATGCCCTGCTGGGCCATACGCTTGCCGGTAACGGTGAGCATACGGCGGGCGATCTCCACGATGTTCTCCTGGGTCAGCTGGCGGAACACGATGATCTCGTCGATACGGTTCAGGAACTCGGGGCGGAAGGTATGCTTCAGGTCGGTCATGACCGCCTCGCGGATACGGGCGAAGCGAGCCTCCTCAGTTTCCTTCCCGCCCTTTTCGTCGCCGTCAAAGCCCAGCTTGGCGGCGGCATCGGTGATGTTCCGGGCGCCCACGTTGGATGTCATGACGATGACGGTGTTCTTGAAGTCCACCCGGCGGCCCTGGGAATCGGTGACAACACCGTCCTCCAGGATCTGCAGCAGGATGTTCCACACATCCTCATGGGCCTTCTCGATCTCGTCGAACAGCACCACGGAATAGGGCTTACGGCGCACCTTCTCGGTGAGCTGGCCGCCCTCCTCGTGGCCCACATAGCCGGGAGGCGAGCCGATCAGGCGAGACACCGTGTGCTTCTCCATGTACTCGGACATATCGATACGCACCATGGCGTTCTCGTCGCCGAACATGGACTCCGCCAGGGTCTTGCACAGTTCAGTCTTGCCCACGCCGGTGGGGCCCAGGAACAGGAAGGAGCCGATGGGCCGCTTGGGGTCCTTCAGACCCACACGGCTGCGGCGAATAGCCTTGGCCACGGCGGTCACGGCATCGTCCTGACCCACCACACGCTGGTGGAGCTTCTCCTCCAGCTTCAGCAGGCGCATGGACTCATCCTCGGTCAGGCGGGTGACGGGAATACCGGTCCAGCCGGCCACCACCTTGGCGATGTCGTCCGCAGTGACGGTGCCCCGGTTCTGGGACAGGCTCTTGCGCCACTTGTCGCGCTCGATGTCCACCTGCTCCTGATAGTCCTTCTCGATATCGCGCAACTGCGCGGCCTTCTCGAAGTCCTGGGCGGCGATGGCATCGTTCTTCTCCCGGTGCAGGGCGGTGATCTTCTCCTCCAGGGCCTTCAGGTCCGGAGAGGAACTCTCGGCGGTCATGCGGACCTGCGAAGCGGCCTCGTCCATCAGGTCGATAGCCTTATCCGGCAGGAACCGATCGCCGATGTACCGCTTGGACAGCTGCACCGCGGCGTCCAGCGCCTCGTCGGTGATGGTCAGCTTGTGGTGCGCCTCATAGCGGTCGCGCAGGCCCTTCAGGATCTCCAGCGTGGCCTCGGGGGTGGGCTCGCCCACGGTGACGGGCTGGAAGCGGCGCTCCAGTGCGGCATCCTTCTCGATGTACTTGCGGTACTCGTTCAGGGTGGTGGCGCCGATAACGCGGATCTCGCCGCGGCTCAGGGCGGGCTTCAGAATGTTGGCGGCGTCCACGGCGCCCTCGGCGGAGCCTGCGCCCACGATGGTGTGCAGCTCGTCGATGAACAGGATGACGTTGCCGTCCTTCTTCACCTCATTCAGGGTGTTCTTGATGCGCTCCTCGAACTCGCCGCGGTACTTGGTTCCGGCCACCATACCGCTGAGGTCCAGCGACAGGATGCGCTTGTCCAGCAGCTCCTCGGGCACATCGCCGGCGGCAATGCGCTCGGCCAGTCCCTCGGCGATGGCAGTCTTGCCTACGCCAGGCTCGCCGATGAGCACAGGGTTGTTCTTGCTGCGGCGGGACAGGATCTGAATGACTCGCTGTATCTCGGTATCGCGGCCGATAACGGGGTCCAGCTTACCGCTGCGGGCGGCCTCGGTCAGATCGCGGGTATACTCGGCCAGCGTCTTGTTCTTCTTGTCCGCCTCGCGGTTAGGGGCGGAGACGCCGCCGGCGGCAGCCCGGGGCATATCGTTGAGCTTCTTCAGCACAGCGCTGTACATTTTATTGGGGTCCACGCCCACGGTACGCAGGATACGCAGGCCCATGTTGCCGCCCTCACGGAGCAAGCCCATCAGCAGATGGGCGGTGCCGATGGCGCTGCTTCCCATGCGGGACGCCTCGGACACAGCCAACTCCACCACGCTCTTGGCGCGGGGCGTCAGCCCCTGACTGGGCGCGGCGCCGGAAACGCCCTTGCCCACGCTGCGCTGCAGCACGGAGCAGACCATCTCATCGGTGACGCCGAACTCGCTGAGTACGCGGTGGGCGATGCCCTCCTCCTCACGGATCAGGCCCAGCAGCAGATGCTCGGAGCCAACATAGCCGTGGCCCAGGTCCTCGGCAGCCTCCTGGCTCAAACGCAGAACTTCCTCTGCACGGGGGGTAAATTTATTCTCAGACATAAAGGAACACTTCCTTTCGATTTGTTATTTTAACATAGCGGAACGGCGTCAGGACGCCTTGCCGCCCAGAGCCTTCAGCTCATCACGCAGGCGGGCGGCGTCCTCATAACGCTCCTCCGCCACCGCGTTGTGCAGCTGCGTCTCCAGCGCGTTGCGCCTACGCTCCAGCGCCAGAGACATAGCCTCGTCCTTCGGCAGCAGCTCCTCGGCGGCGCTGCTCTCCGGGCCGGCGCTCTGCGCCTGCTCCAGCACATCCACCGGCTGAGGGAACTCCGTCAGCATCCGGCTGCCAAAGCCGCCGAAGAACGGCTCCAGCATACGGAACGGACGGTCGAACCAGTCATCGTCGAACCAGCTGCTCATGCGGCCGGACATGGAACCGGCATAGCCCATGGCGCGGGCACAGTCGGGGCAGAGGTGCGCCTCGGTCACTCTGCCGTTGATATTGGTCTTATAATGGAACGTCGCTTCGTTCTTTCCACAGCGATCACACTTCATAATCATAACCTCCTTACGCCGTCGTCAGACGGAATGGATCAAAACTTGCTTGTATATGTCAGCCCGCAGGGCGTCCCGGCTCTCCGGAGAGGCACTCTGTAGAGCCCGGCTGCCGGTGGCGGACAGCAGCGCCTGTCCCAGCTCCCGGCTGATGGCCTCGGACTGGACCAGGTTCTGGGCGATCGCCCGTGCGCTGGCCGCGTCCAGCCTGTCGCCGATGCTGTTGATAACGTGCATCAGCAGCGTCTGGCGGTCCACCTGCACCCGCGTGATGCGGATGTAGCCGCCGCCGCCCCGCCGGGACTCCACGATGTAGCCATGCTCCGGCGAGAACCGGGTGGACATCACGTAGTTGATCTGGCTGGGCACGCAGTTGAACCGCTGCGCCAGGTCGGCTCGCTGTAGCTCCAGCGCACCGCCCGCCTGGTCTAACTCCTGCTGGATAAATCCAGCGATAATATCGGAAATACCCAAATCCTCGCCGCCTTTCGTTTGCATCTCTCGGTCAAGCTTGGCTCATTTGACTTTGCCTTTCTTTGACCTTGAACATATATTACACCGCCTTTCCTACTTTGTCAATAGGGTAATTTGACTTTCTTTGACTTTTATTGTAAACAATTTGTGAACAGCCAAATGCATCTCTCTGCGGCAATTTTGCCGTTTGCAACCTGAAGTTGCTATACAAACGAAGATGCATCGGTTATAATAGTACCAACAGGCATATCAACAGAGAAAGGAACCGTCTATGAAGAATACAAATTGGAACGACCCCAACTTTCAGGGCTTCGGCCGCCAGCCCCGCCCGAAAAAGGAACGCAAAGCCGTGGGCACGCCCCTGGGCCGCACGCTGCTGAACATCGCCGTCACGCTGGTGTTCGCCGCGGTGTATTTCTATATCGTTCTGCCGCCTATCAGCCTAAAGAGTGAGGATTTCTATATCTTCGTGCTGCTGGTGTGCGCCGTGTACGGCGGCTGTGCCATACTGACCTCCGGTTTTCAGGGCACCGGTGCCAAGGGCTACTTCACCTTTTTGAAAAAGCAGTGCACCGTGCCACTCATTGCGGCCGCCGCGCTGATCGCCACGGCACTGGTGGGCGCGGTGATCGGCTGGCAGCTGTTCCGTGCCGGGGACTACCGCGACCTGCTGACCGTTACCGACGGCGACTTTGCCGCGGAGGTGGAGGAGATCAGCTATGACCAGATCCCCATGCTGGATGCCAACTCCGCCACAAAGCTGGGCAACCGCAAGCTGGGCGAGCTGGCGGACATGGTCTCCCAGTTCGAGGTGGCCGACGACTATACCCAGATCAACTACCAGGGCCGCCCTGTCCGCGTCACGCCCCTGCGCTACGGCGATATCATCAAGTGGCTGAACAACCGCGCCGACGGCCTGCCCGCCTATCTGCTTATCGACATGGTGACCCAGAACGTGGAGGTCATCCGTCTGGACGAGGGCATCCACTACACCACCGCCGAGCACTTCAGCCGCAACCTGTACCGCCATCTGCGCTTCCACTACCCCACCTATATGTTCGACGAGCCGGCCTTTGAGATCGACGAGAACGGCGACCCCTGGTGGGTCTGCCCCCGGGTCAGCCACACCATCGGCCTGTTCGGCGGCCGTGATATCATCGGCGCAGTGCTGGTGAACGCCGTCACCGGCGAGAGCGCCTACTACAAGACCGGCGACGTGCCCAACTGGGTGGATCACGTCTACACCGCCGAGCTGATCATGCAGCAGTACGACTACCACGGCGCGTATGTCAACGGCTTTATCAACTCCCTGTTCGGCCAGCGGGACGTGACCGTCACCACCGAGGGCTATAACTACATCGCCATCGGTGACGACGTGTATATGTACACCGGTGTCACCTCCGTGGTATCCGATGAGTCCAACATCGGCTTTATCCTGTCCAACCAGCGCACGAAGGAGACGCGGTTCTATCTGGTGGCCGGCGCCAAGGAGTACTCCGCCATGGACAGCGCCCAGGGTCAGGTACAGCAGATGAAGTACACGGCCACCTTCCCCCTGCTGCTGAATATCTCTGACCAGCCCACCTACTTCATGGCGCTGAAGGACGCCGCCGAGCTGGTGAAGATGTACGCCATGGTCAACGTCAGCCAGTACCAGATCGTGGCCACCGGCGACACGGTGGCCACGTGCGAGGCCAACTACCGCCGTATTCTGGCGGAAAAGGGACTGGTGTCCGCCGATGACGCCGACCTGCCCCTGACGGGCCAGAGCGAAGTCAGCGGTGTACTGGCGGATATCCGCTCCGCCGTGGTGGACGGCAATACCCTCTACTACCTGCGCCTGACCGGTGACGAGCACTACTACGTCATCTCCGCCGCGCAGCAGCCGGAGGCGGTCATCTTCAATGTAGGCGACAGCGTCGCCATTCGGTACGCTGAGGGCGAGGGTACCATCCTCACCGCCGACAGCGTCACCCGCACCGCCGCGCAGACCGCTCCCGTTGTCGAGGAAACCGAGACTGACGGTGCCGCGTAAAAGCGCATAAAAAAAGCACCCCCTTGCGGGGGTGCTCTTTTTTTCATCACTTGATCTCCACGACCTCGTAACCGGCGTCGGTGACAGCCTTCTTCAGCGCCTCGTCACTGGCGTCGCCGGTGACCACGGCGGTCCCGGACGCCAGATCCACGTCCGCCTGTACGCCCAGGGCGGTCAGCGCCTTCTCCACGTGGGAGACGCAGTGGGCACACATCATGCCCTTGATAGTGATGGTCTTTTTCATAGCGGTATCCTCCTTACTGCTTTCGTTATTATTTATATTTTGCACCAGCTGCGGCTCTTTTGCAGTCGGCGTTCCCTCCCGTCTGCGGCCCCTCCAGCCCCGCAGACGCAGGGCGTTGCTGACCACGCACACGCTGCTCAGGCTCATGGCCGCGGCGGCAATCATGGGGTTCAGGGTGATCCCAAAGGCCGGGTACAGCACACCCGCCGCCACCGGGATGCCCACAGAATTATAGAAGAACGCCCAAAACAGGTTCTGACGGATGTTCCGCAGGGTGGCCCGGGACAGGGCTGCCGCGTCGGCAATATCCATAAGGCTGCTCTTCATCAGCACGATGTCCGCCGACTCGATGGCCACATCCGTGCCTGCGCCGATGGCCAGGCCCACATCCGCCGTCACCAGTGCAGGGGCGTCGTTGATGCCGTCGCCCACCATGGCTACCTTTTTGCCCTCGGCCTGCAATTCCTGCACCACCCGGGCCTTATCCTGTGGCAGCACCTGGGCGATGACCCGGCTGACGCCCACCTGCCGGGCAATGGCGTCCGCCGTGCGCTGGTTGTCGCCGGTGAGCAGCACCACGTCGCAGCCCATCTCCCGCAGGGCGGCAATGGCGGCGGCGCTGTCCGCCTTGACCACGTCCGCCACGGCGATGACCCCCAGCAGCGATGTACCTGCGGCGATAAACAGCGGCGTTTTACCGTCCTCCGCCAGTCTGGCCGCGCCGGATTTCATCTCCTCGCCGACGGCCACTGCGGATGCCTCCATAAAGGCCTCGTTGCCCGCCAGCAGCACGATACCTTCCGCCCGGGCGGCAACACCGCCGCCGGCCACGGCGGCAAAGTCGGACACCGGCCGCAGGGCCAGTCCGCGCTTTTCCGCCTCGGCCACGATCGCCCCGGCCAGCGGATGCTCGGAGGGCTTTTCCAGCGACGCGGCGGCGGACAGCAGCGTATCCTCGTCCATGCCGCCGGCGCACAGCACATCCGTCACCCGGGGCTTACCCTCGGTGACGGTGCCGGTCTTGTCCAGCACCACCGCGTCCACCCGGCCCATCAGTTCCAGGCTGGCGGCGGACTTTACCAGAATACCCTGCTCCGCCGCCTTGCCCGTGGCCACAGTGATCGCCACCGGCGTGGCCAGGCCCAGGGCGCAGGGGCATGAGATCACCAGCACGGCGATGGCGATGGACAGGCAGAAGCGCACGCCCATGCCGCCCACCGCGGCCCACAGGATAGCCGCCAGCAGTGCGATGGAAATGACCACCGGTACGAACACGGCGCTGATCTTATCCGCCAGACGGCTGATAGGTGCCTTGCCGCTGGCGGCCTGCTCCATCAGCTGAATGATCTGGGACAGAGTGGTATCCGCACCTACCCGGTCCGCCGTCAGCTCCAGATAGCCGCCGGTGAGGATGGTGGCGGACACCGCCTTGCCGCCCACAGTCTTCTCCACCGGCATACTCTCGCCGGTAAGGGCGGACTCGTCCACGGTGCCGCTGCCCGCCGTCACGGTGCCGTCCACGGGGATACGCCCCCCCTGCCGGACGATGACCGTCTCGCCGGCCTTGATGTCCTCGGTGGGGACGGTGACCTCCTTGCTGTCCCGGCGCACCACGGCGGACTCCGGCGCCAGCGCCAGCAGGGCGGTGATGGCTCCGGTCGTCTTGCCCTTGGAGCGCTCCTCCAGGTACTTACCCACCGTCACCAGCGCCAATATCATGCCCGCCGACTCGAAGTACAAGTCCGGCATACCCGTGACCTTTCCCGCCGCCAGCAGGCCCATCTCGATCAGGCTGTACACCAGCCCCGCCGCCGCGCCCAGTGCCACCAGCGAGTCCATATTGGGCGCACCCTTGAACAGCCGGGAAAATCCCACGGTGAAATAACTGCGGTTCAAAATCAGTATGGGCACCGTCAGCGCCAGCAGCACAAAGGCCGATAGCAAGGGCTGTGTGTGCATGAACATGGGCACCGGCAGCCCCATCATGTGCCCCATGCTCAGGTAAAACAGCGGCACCAGACACACCACCGACCACAGCAGCCGGCGGCCCATGGCCTTCACCGCGGCGTCCTGCTCCGCGTGCAGGTCCCGCCGGGCCTCACTCTCCGGCGCCGCGCCGTAGCCCGCCGCCGTCACGGCGGCCACAATGGCGGCGGGGTCCACATTTTCGTCCCTGTCGCACACCAGGGAGCCCAGCATCAGATTTACCGACGCGCTGTGTACGCCGGGCACCGAAGCCGCGGCCCTTTCCACATGGGCGGCGCAGGCGGCGCAGGTCATGCCGGTGATGACGAATTTCTCTGTCATACTGTCATCTCCTTATTTCATCAGCTTTTGCAGCGTGGTCACCAGTTCGTCGATGACCTCGTCGTCCCCCTGTCGGATACCATCCGCCACGCAGGTGCGGATGTGGGTAGCCAGCAGCTCTTTACTAAAGCTGTTCAGTGCCGCGCCCACGGCGGATACCTGTATCAGAATGTCGGGACAGTAGGCGTCCTTCTGCAGCATCTCCTGCAGGCCCCGCACCTGCCCTTCAATGCGGCACAGGCGGTTCAGGAGTTTTTTCTGCTCCTCTGGCGTGCGGTGCTTGGTCTTTCCCTGGCAGCAGCAACAAGTATTTTCCACAGTCGTATACCTCCTGGGGGTATTTTTGATCACGGCCGCATTATATACCCCCACCGGGTATTTGTCAACGCTTTTCTTTTGGCCGCACCAGCAGCGCCGCCAACAGGGAAAACACCACCGCCGCGGCGATGCCGCCGGAGGTGGCGGTCAATCCGCCGGTGAGCACACCCAGCAGGCCATCCTCCGCCACCGCTTTGGCCACGCCCTTCGCCAGGGAATAGCCAAAGCCCGTCAGCGGCACGGTGGCCCCGGCGCCGCCCCAGTCCACGATATACTGATACACACCCACAGCCTGCAGCAGCACACCTGCCACCACATAGCCCGTCAGAATACGGGCCGGGGTCAGGCTTGTCTTGTCCAGAATGATCTGGCCCACGGCGCACAGCAGCCCGCCGCAGAGAAAGGCATTGAGATACTCCATCACGCATCCTCCTTCGTCCGGTCCAGCACCACCGCGTGGCAGATGCCCGGTATGCTCTCCCCTTGAAATGAACTGGTGGGGCTCAGCAGCGCCCCGGTGGGGGCGAACAGCACCCGCCGCCACCGGCCCCGGCGCATCTCCGGCAGCAGATAGCCGCAGAGCACCGCCGCAGAGCAGCCGCATCCGCTGCCGCCGGCGTGCATATCCTGTCTCTTCCGGTCATAGAGCACCAGTCCGCAGTCGGTGTAATTCTCCAGCGTCACGCCTTCCCTGGCGAACAGCTCCAGCACGATGCGGCTGCCCACATCGCCCAGGTCGCCGGTGAGGATCAGGTCATAGTCCCCGGGTACGGTGCCGGTGTCCCGGAACACTGCCTGCAGGGTGTCGAAGGCCGCCGGTGCCATGGCCGCGCCCATGTTGGTCATGTCCGTCACACCCAGATCCACGATGCGTCCCCGGGTCACATGGGTGATATACGGTCCCTCCGCCTGGGCCCCCAGAATGCAGCACCCCGCCGCTGTGGCCGTCCACTGGGCAGTAGGAGAACGCTGGCTGCCGTAGGGCAGAGGCATCCGATACTGCCTCTCCGCCGTGCAGAAGTGGGAGGAGGTCTGCGCCGCCGCCATACGGACCGCGCCGGAGGCCACGGCCATAGCGGCCAGCGACAGCGTCTCCCCCATAGTAGAGCAGGCCCCATATACCCCATAGAAGGGAATATTGAAATCCCGCAGGGCAAACGTGGCCCCAATGTTCTGGTTCAGCAGATCCCCGGCGAAGGCGCAGTCCACGTCCTCCGCCGCCAACCCGCCCTTTTGCAGGGCCAGACGCAGGGCATCCGCCTGCATCTGTGCCTCGCCCTGTTCCCAGGTCTTTTTCCCACAGAAGGCGTCCGTCCCCACAGCGTCGAAGCAGCCGCCCAGCGGCCCCTCGCCCTCCAGCTTTCCCGCCACCGCCGCAAAGCTGACCACTCCCGGCGGCTGCAAAAACCGGCAGGTCTGCCGGCTCAAGCGTTTTACGTCCATGATACGCACCTCGCAAACATAGCATTGGCCGTAGTGTGCACCATTTACGGAAAAATATGAAAGCGCCGTCCCACGGGACGGCGCTTTCACAGATCTTCAAAACACCAGCTGCACCAGCAGCATATAGCAGGCGGTGCCTGCCAGAATGGACAGCAGCGTGTTCCGCCGCCACAGGTGCAGCAGCGCCGTCACCGCCACGGCGACAGCTTCCGGTATGCCGTGGCTGCCGCCCAGAAGGTCGGTACTGCGCAGGCTATACACCACCAGCAGGCCCATCATGGCCGGCGGCAGCAGCCTGCCCAGGTCCTCCACCACCTTCGGCAGCTTCTTGTCCCCAGAGAACAGCAGGAACGGCGTCCATCGGGTGATCTGGGTGGCCAGCGCCACCATCGCCACGATGATCAGGGAATGTATCGTGTCTAGGCGCATAGCTTCCTCCTTCCCAGCAGCAGGACCGCCAGGGTCAGCACCATGGCCGGGATGACCATGTTGTCCGCGCCGAAAACGGCCAGACCCGCCACAGCGCACACCAGACCGGCAGCGCCGGGGGCACGGTTCTCTTTCTTGACGACCTGCTCGATGAACAGCACCACGAACAGCGCCGTCAGGGCAAAGTCGATGCCGGTGATGTCAAAGGTGATCAGCCCGCCCAGCAGGCCACCCAGCATGGAGAACGCCACCCAGTACAGCCAGGTCAGGAAGCTCATGGCAAAGTAGAACAGCGTGGGGTCCGTGTCCTCCGGCGGCTCCACCGAGGAGGAGAGGGAAAAGTTCTCGTCGCTGAGGGTGTAGATCATAAAATACCGCAGCCTGCCCAGTCCCCGGTATTTGGGCAGCAGTGCCAGCGAGAAAAACAGGTGCCGTGCGTTGACCATCAGGCTGAGGACGAAGGCCTGCAGGGGATCAAAGGCCGTGGTCAGCAGCGTGATCGCCACATACTGCATACTGCCGCAGAAGGCGAAGGCGCTGACGAAGCCGGCCCACAGGAAGCCGTAACCCTTGGAGGCCATCAGCACGCCGTAGGCCATGCCTACGGCCAGATAGCCGGTCATAATGGGGATGGTATGGGGAAACGCCGCCTTCACCGCCGCGGCAAAGCTCCTGTTCTGCACGGTATCACATCCTTTGAAGCGTGGGATAACGGCGCAATTATAATGTAAAACTCTTTTTCCCGCAATACTGGAAAACAGCGAATAAATGGTATATAATACAGGAACTTGTTGTGACTTTTGGTTGACAAAGGAGCATATGTCATGAAAGAAATGCGTAGCTTTGGATATATCTGTCCGGCCTGCGGCAAGGCCGTGCTGCACAGCCGTAGCGTTTTCGCCCTGAACGCCGCCGCGGCGCGGATGGAATGCGAATGCGGCAAAGAAGCTCTGACCGCTGAGACGGACGGCCTGCGCTTCCGGCTGAACGTGCCCTGCGGCGTGTGCGGCGGGCACCACCAGGCGGAGTGCGACGCCGGTGCGGTGCTGCATGGCCGGGGCATCGGTCTGGCCTGCCCGGTGAAGCAGGAGCTGTGCTGCTACATCGGCGAGGAGGCCCAGGTGCGAAAGGCCATGGAGGGTCTGGCCCTGCGGGTGGCCAAGGAAAAAGCGTCCCCCGATGAGGCCTTCACCGACAACGTCATCATGTATGAGGTGCTGTCGGAGCTGAAGGACATCGCCGCCCGGGGCGGTATCGCCTGCGCCTGCGGCAGCCACGAATATACCATGCAGGTGCGCCGCGGCGCGGTGGACCTGACCTGTGCCAAATGCGGGGGACGCCTGCGCCTTCCCGCCGCCACCGACAGCGACCTGGATGATCTGTGCTGCCGCATGACGCTGACCATCCCGGGGAGGTAACATGGGCGCCGTTCTCTGCTTTGTCCTGTTTCTGGCCGCGGTGGCCCTCTGCCTGCTGGAGGGCTGGTCGCTGATCGCCGCCATCTGGGCCGGCATACTGTTCTTCGGCCTGTTGGGCCTGCGTAAAGGCTTTTCCATCAAGGCCATGGCCTCCGCCGCCTGGGCGCAGGGCCGCAAAATGTGCTGCGTGATCGTGATCTACATGCTCATCGGCGCCATCACCGCCCTGTGGCGCAGCGCCGGGACCATCGCCTTCTTCATCTATCACGGGCTGCGCATCATCACGCCGCAGCTGTTCCTGCTGGTGACGTTCCTGCTGACCAGCTTCATCTCTTACGCCCTGGGCACGTCCTTCGGCGTGGTGGGCACCCTGGGCGTGATCCTGATGGCCCTGGCCCGCTCCGGCGGCGTCAGCGTGGCCATCACGGCGGGGACCATCGTGGCCGGCGCCTACTTCGGCGACCGCTGCTCGCCGGCCTCCTCCAGCGCCACGCTGGTGGCCGCCGCCACCGATACCAAGCTCTATGACAACCTGCACATGATGCACCGCACCGGCTGGCTGCCCTATCTGGTCAGCCTCGCGGCCTACGCCGCCCTGTCCGTAACGCACCCGCTGGCCATGGTGGACAGCGGTGTGCTGGACCAGCTGTCCGGCACCTTCAGCCTCAGCTGGTGGACGGCCATCCCGGCGCTGCTGATCCTGATCCTGCCGCTGTGCAGAGTCCCCATCCGGCCCACCATGGCCGTCAGTGCGCTGACGGCGCTGCTGGTGACGGTGTTCGCCCAGGGCCGCGCTCTGCTGCCCACCCTGCGGGATGCGGTGCTGGGCTACCTCCCCGCCCCCGGCGCGCTGCACGATGTGCTCTCCGGCGGCGGCATGATGTCCATGGTCTCGGCCACCATCATGGCCGTCAGCGCCGGGCTGTACGCCGGGCTGCTGGGCGGCATGGGCGTGCTGAACGGCGCGGCGCATCTGGCCCAGCGCCTGGCCCGGAGAGCCGGGCGGTTCCCCGCCTGCGCGGCGATCTCCGTGGTGTGCAGCATGGTGTTCTGCAACCAGTCCACCTGCGCAGTGGTGTGCAACCAGCTGCTGGAGGACGACTACACCAAGCGCGGCCACGGCAGGGGCGAGATGGCCCTTGACATCGAGAACTCCGGCATCGTCCTCGCGCCGCTGATCCCCTGGAACATCTCCGTGTCCATCCCGCTGGCCATGCTGGGCGCGGACATGTCCGCCATCCCCTACGAGATACTGCTGTACGCCATCCCTCTGTGCTATTGGCTGACAAAGCGCCGGGTCTACCCGCCGAAAGGAGACGACTGCTATGATACGATTGCTGAGCCGCTGGTTCATTCCTGACCGGGACAACGTGTCCTCCCCCGCCGTCCGCCGCGCCTACGGCACCCTGTGCGGCGCTGTGGGCATCGCACTGAATATTCTGCTGTTCATCGGCAAATTCTTCGCCGGACAGCTGTCCGGCTCCATCGCCGTCACGGCGGACGCCTTCAACAACCTGTCCGACGCCGGCTCCTCGGCGGTGACGCTGCTGGGCTTCCGTCTGGCGGGCAAAAAGCCGGACACCGACCACCCCTTTGGCCACGGCCGCATCGAGTACATATCCGGCCTGATCGTAGCGGGCCTGATCCTGCTGATGGGCGTGGAGCTGGCCAAGTCCTCCTTTGACAAGATCCTCCATCCGGAGGCCGTCACCTTTTCCCTGATGGCTATCGCCATCATGGCGGCCTCCGTGTGCGTGAAGGTCTATATGTGGCTGTACAACCGGGCCGTCGGCCGGAAGATCAAGTCCGCCGCCATGGAGGCCACCGCCACGGACAGCCTTTCCGACACCGTCTCCACCCTGGCGGTGCTCCTTGCCATGCTCATCGGCAAATGGACCGGTCTGGCGGTGGACGGCTATGTGGGCCTGGTGGTGGCGCTGTTCATCCTGTTCTCCGCCTACAAGGCCGCAAAAGAGACCCTGTCCCCCCTGCTGGGGCAGGCGCCCGACCCGGCGCTGGTGCAGCAGATACGGGATATCGTCCTCTCCAACGACACAGTGCTGGGCGTACACGATCTGGTGGTCCACGACTACGGCCCCGGCCGTCTGATGATCACCCTCCACGCGGAGGTCCCCGCCCACGGGGACATCATGGCCATGCACGATGTGATCGACAATATTGAAAAGGAACTGATGGAGAAGCTCCACTGCCACGCCGTCATCCACATGGACCCCATCGTCACCGACGGCTCCGTCACCGCACTGAAGGAACAGGTGGCCGCGCTGGTGAAGCAGGTGGATCCCGGTCTGACCATCCACGACTTCCGCGTGGTCCGGGGCACCACACACGATAACCTGATCTTCGACGCGGTGCTGCCCTTCTCCAGCAGCAAGACCCCGGCCCAGGCAGCGCAGGAGATACGCGCTCTGGTCCGCACCATGGACGGCAATTACTACGCCGTGGTCACGGTAGAGCACAGCTACACCGAGTAAAAAATATCCGTGCGCCTGCGGCGCACGGATGAGAGCCCTTATTCCTATTCCCACGTCTGCCATATCTCCGGGCGATAGCCCACGGTGGCCTGCTTCCCGTTGCGGACAATGGGTGCGGCGAACAGCTCCGGGTATTCCAGCAGCTTTTCCTCCGCCGCCTGAGGCGTGATATAGGCCATGTACAGCGCCTCATACGCCCGGCAGTCCTTGTCCACCAGCGCGTCGAAGCTGCCCACGGCCGCCCGGATGGAACGGTACTCCCCCGGCGACACGCCCTTGCTCACAAGGTCGATGTACTGGTACTTGATGCGGCGCTCCTTGAACCAGCGCTCCGCCTTTTTCGTGTCGAAGGACTTGCTCTTTCCGAAGATCTGAATATTCATAGCGTATGCTCCTTACAAAAGAAATGGAGGGACAGTATGGACGAAACCATCCGCAGGCTGAAAGAACTGACAGACGCCAGTGACAACATCGTGTTTTTCGGCGGCGCCGGCGTATCCACTGAGTCCGGTATCCCGGACTTCCGCAGTGTGGACGGCCTGTACCACCAGAAGTTCAAATACCCGCCGGAGACCATGCTCAGCCACACATTTTACGAGACGCACACCGAGGAATTCTACGACTTCTACCGGGCCAAAATGCTGGCGCTGGACGCCCAGCCCAACGCCGCCCACCGCAAGCTGGCGGAATGGGAGCGGCAGGGGAAGCTGAAGGCCGTCATCACCCAGAACATCGACGGCCTGCACCAGAAGGCCGGCAGCCGGGAGGTCCTTGAGCTCCACGGCAGCGTGCTGCGGAACCACTGTACCCGCTGCGGGAAATTCTACGGTGTGGAGCGCATCGCAGAGAGCCGCGGCATTCCCCGCTGCACCTGCGGCGGCATCATCAAGCCGGACGTGGTGCTGTATGAGGAGTCCCTGGACGAGGACGTGATGGCCCGCGCCATCCACTATATCCGGCAGGCGGACGTGCTCATCATCGGCGGCACGTCGCTGGTGGTCTACCCCGCCGCCGGGCTGATACAGTACTACCGCGGCCATAAGCTGGCGGTCATCAACAAGGGCGGGGCCGGCAGCGGTCTTGGCGCCGCCGTCACCATCGACGGCCCTATCGGCCAGGTCATGGCCCAATTATAACACGCAGCGCCCCGGCACGCAAGCCGGGGCGCCGTGCTATTGCGAACGCCGTGCCGATGTGCTATACTATATGTCCAAAAAAACACCAAGCGAGGCATACCATGACCACGAAAGATTATCAGACCCGCAGCCCCCTGCGGATATTCCTCTCTTACTTCAAACCCCACCGGCGACTCTTCGCCCTGGACCTGTCCTGCGCGTTCCTCATCGCCTGCATCGACCTGGCGTTTCCGCTGGTATCCCGCGCCGCCATGTATACCTGGCTGCCCCAGCGGCAGTTCCGGGTGTTCTTCATCGTCATGGCGGTGGTGGTGGCCGCCTATGTGCTGCGCTCGGCGCTGTATTTTGTGGTGGCCTACTGGGGCCACACCTTCGGCATCCGCGTGGAGGCGGATATCCGCCGCGATCTGTACCGCCACATTCAGGAGCTGGGCTTCGACTTCTACGACCGCAACCGCACCGGCCAGCTGATGAGCCGCCTGACCAGTGACCTGTTTGAACTGACGGAGCTGGCCCACCACGGGCCGGAGGATCTGTTCATCTCCCTGGTGACCATCGTGGGCGCGCTGGCGGTGATGTTCACCCTGCGCTGGGAGCTGGCGCTGGTGCTGCTGGTGCTGCTGCCTGTCCTGCTGACCATGGCCCTGCGCCGCCGCCGGCAGATGAGCGCCGCCTCCCGGGCTGCCAAGGTCAAGACCGGCACCATCAACGCCGCCATCGAGTCCGGCCTGTCCGGCGTGCGGACCACCAAGGCCTTTGCCAACGAAGAAGCCCAGCAGCAGCGGTTCGACAAGGCCAACGAGGTGTTCAAGACCGCCAAGCGCGGCTTTCACAAGGAGATGGGCCGCTTCAACGCGGTGATGGAGTTCTGCACCGGCATATTGCCGGTGGCGGTGATCGCCGTGGGCGGCTGGCTCATCATGGGGGAGAAAATGGACTATGTGGATCTGATCACCTTCTCCCTATACGTCACCGCCTTCGTCAGTCCCATCCGCAAGCTGGCCAACTTCGCCGAGATGTTCTCCAACGGCTTCGCGGGCCTGCACCGCTTCATTGAGCTGATGGCCACCGAGCCGTCCATTCAGGACGCGCCGGACGCGCGGCCCCTCGAACATGTACAGGGCCGCGTGGACGTGAACGACGTCTCTTTCGCCTACGGCGAAAAGGCCGAGGTGCTGCACAACGTGACGCTGCACATCCCCGTCGGCGAGACGGTGGCCCTGGTGGGGCCCTCCGGCGGCGGCAAGACCACCCTGTGCCAACTGCTGCCCCGGTTCTACGACGTGGACAGCGGCAGCATCACCGTCGACGGCCGCGATGTCCGCGCCGTCACCCAGCGCTCCCTGCGCCGGGCCATCGGCATCGTGCAGCAGGATGTGTTCCTGTTTGCCGACACCATCCGCGAAAATATCCGCTACGGCCGCCCCGACGCCACCGACGCTGAGGTAGAGCAGGCGGCGCAGCAGGCGGAGATCTACGACGATATCTGCGCCATGCCCGACGGGTTCGACACCTATGTGGGTGAACGGGGCGCGCTGCTCTCCGGCGGGCAGAAGCAGCGGGTGGCCATCGCCCGGGTGTTTCTGAAGGCCCCGCCCATTCTGATACTGGATGAGGCCACCTCCGCGCTGGACAGCGTGACGGAAGCCCGCATCCAGGGCGCCTTTGACCGTCTGGCCCGAGGCCGCACGACACTGATCATCGCCCACCGGCTGTCCACCATTCGTTCGGCCGACCGGATACTGGTGATACAGGACGGTGTCGTCGCCGAACAGGGCTCCCACCAGGAACTTCTGGCGAAGAACGGCGTGTACGCCACACTGTACCGCACGCAGAATTTGGGGGCATAACATGGACAGACGAGAACTGCTGGACAGAGCCGCCCACAGCCCGGAGGAACGGCTGCTGCTGAGCCGCGTGTGGGATAAGTGTGAGCAGTGCCGCACGCGGAACATTCCCACGGCCACAGGCTTTCTCTCCCCCCAGGAACAGGCGGCGGCGCAGCATCTGCTGAACGCGCTGGGGTGCCGGGAGGGCTATGTGCTTTGGGGCGGCTATGACGGCGCGGAGCGAAAGCGGCTGCTGTTTCTGCCGGAGTGGATGGCGGAGCCGGACGGCACGGAGGTCGCGGCGGTGCGGGCCGCGTGCCGCAGCGGCGGCGACCTGACCCACCGGGATTTTTTGGGCAGTTTGATGGCTCTGGGATTGACCCGGGAGAAGATAGGCGATATACTTGTGGAAAAGGGCGGCTGTCAGGTGCTGCTGGACCCGTCCATGACGGATTTCCTGCTGCAGAACTGGGACAGCGCCGGCCGGGAGAAGCTCACCGTAACACCGCTGCCGCTTTCGGCGCTGGCGGTCCCCCATGCGGCGGTGAAGGAACTGCGGGACACCGTCTCCTCCCTGCGGCTGGACAACGTGCTGGCGGCGGGATTTTCTCTCAGCCGGGGCCGGGCGGCGGAGGCCGTGGAAAAGGGGTCCGTACAGGTGAACTACGTCACCTGTGTGAAGCCGGACAAGCCCGTGTCGGCGGGGGATACCATCACCTGCCGCGGTCTGGGAAAATGCGTATTGGACAGCGTAGGCGCTCCCACGAAAAAGGGCCGCCTGCCGGTGGCCATACGGCGATACATATAAGGGAGAAACAGCTATGGACGAGAAGAAGATAGCACGCATCAACGAGCTGGCCCGCAAGGCCAAGGCCGAGGGGCTGACAGACGCGGAGATCGAGGAGCGCGCTGCACTGCGGCAGGAGTACCTGAACGCGGTAATGGCCAATGCCCGCAGCGTGCTGGAGAATACCTATATCGTGGACGAAAAGGGCAACAAGCGAAAGCTGCGGGGAAAGGGAGAAGGGGAAGCATGAGCTACGAATACGACGAGAACAACGGTCTTCAGCCGAAGCCGCCGAAAAAGAACGATAATGACCTGGGTTCGTGGATATTCATCGCGGTGATGTTTGCCGTGGCCTGGCCTGTGGGCCTGATCCTGCTGCTGAGCAAGCTCAGCGAGGGCGGCGGCAGGAAAATGCGCCAGCAGGCGCGGGATGCGTGGCAGCGGACGGCGGCGGGCAGCGCCGAGGCGAAGCCTGCGCAGGCGCGCGCCTCCGCGGCGAAGAACACCGTCCGCAAGGTCACAGAGACGCCGAACTACTCCGACAAGGGCGCCAAAACCATGAAGATCATCGGCGCGGTGCTGGGTATTCTGGGCTGCGTGGCTATGCTCAGTGCCGTCAGCGACAACCTGTCCTACGCCTACCACTACAACGAGTGGTGGTACTTTGCCCGGCAGCTGTTCTATCCCCTGGGCATGATGGCCGGCGGCGCGTCCCTGCTGCTGGGCAGCGGCGCCATGAAGCGCCGCCAGCGGCGCTTTGCCACCTACCTCCGCACCGTCGGGCAGAAGCAGGCCGTGCCCCTGGACTATCTGGCCCGGGCCGCCGACGTGTCCCGCCGCCGGGTGGAGAAGGACGTGAACCTGATGCTGGAAAAGGGCCTCTGGGGTGACGAGGCCTATATCGACATGGGCAGCGGTATGCTCTTCAAGTCCCAGGCCGCCGCCACGGCGTACTTTGATGCCGCCCACCGCGCCAAGGCGGAGCAGGGTCAGCCCGCACAGACCGCGCCCGCGCCGGCGGGCTACGCCGCCATCCTGGCCCAGATCCGCGAGCTGAACGACCGCATCGCCGATGAGGCCATCAGCGCCAAGCTGGACCGCATGGAGCAGGTGTCCGGCCGTATTTTCAAACTCATCGAAGAGGACGAGGCCAAGCGTGACGCCGCCGGCACGTTCCTGAACTACTACCTGCCCACCACCCTGAAGCTGCTGGAAAACTACGCCAGCTTCGAGGAGGCCGGCGTCAGCGGCGAGAACCTGAGCCAGGCCAAGGCCAAGATCGAAAAGACCATGGACAGCATCGTGGCGGGCTTCGAGCACCAGCTGGACGAGCTGTACCGCACCGATGCCATGGATATCGACAGCGATATCCGGGTGATGGAGACCATGCTGCGCCGGGACACCGCCAGCGTGGCGGATGACTTCGGCCTGAACGGCAGCAGCGCCGTGCAGCAGCGGGATGAGTAAACGAAAAGGGAAACGCAGCGCGCCTGCGTTTCCCTTTTGTGCTTGCGGCCCTTTTCCGCCCCCGCCGCGGCACAAAAAGCGCCTTGTTTGTTGACGGGACGGGAAAAATGGGGTACAATGTCGGTAACGTTACCAGCGACCTGTTTCGCGTCCTTTGACGGAACAGGCGTGCTACCATAGAGCAGACGAGCAGAGTGAGAGAAAAGGAGCTGAGCACATGACGCGGCACCCGGCCCACGACATCTACACCTACCTCGGCGCGCACCCGGCGGAGCAGGGCTTCACCTTCCGCGTGTGGGCGCCCCACGCCCGCGCCGTAGCGCTGGCCGGGGACTTCAACGGCTGGCAGCCCCGGCCCATGACCCGGCTGGATACCGGCGTGTGGGAAACGGCGGCGGAAAACGCCAAGGTCTACGACGCCTACAAGTATGTGGTCACCGGCGCGGACGGCCGGGTGGTCTGGAAGGCCGATCCCTGTGCCTTCCACGCGGCCACCCGTCCCGGGACGGACAGCAAGGTCTACGACCTGTCCGGATACCAGTGGCGGGACGATGACTGGCGGCAGCAGCGGCTGGAAAAGCCGCCGGTGAACGGCGAGCTGCTGATCTACGAGGTGCATCCGGGCTCGTGGAAGCGCCACGAGGACGGCTCTCCCCTGAGCTATGTGGAGCTGGCAAAGGAGCTGCCCGCCTATGTAAAGGCCATGGGCTACAACTTCGTAGAGCTGCTGCCGGTGACGGAATACCCCCTGGACGACAGCTGGGGCTACCAGTGCACCGGCTACTTCGCCCCCACCAGCCGCTACGGCACGCCCCACGACTTCATGACCCTGGTGGACGCCCTGCACCGGGCGGGGCTGGGCGTGATACTGGACTGGGTGCCCGCCCACTTCTGTAAGGACAGCCACGGGCTTATCGAATTTGACGGCACCTGCCTCTACGAGTACGGCGACCCCCTGAAATGGGAGCACGCCGGCTGGGGCACCCGTGTATTCGACTTCGGCAAGCCGGAGGTCCGGGAATTCCTGCTGTCCTCCGCCGTCTACTGGTTGAAGGAATACCACATCGACGGGCTGCGGGTGGACGCGGTGGCGTCCATGCTGTATCTGGACTATGACCGGCAGGGCGGCGCGTGGCGTCCCAACAAGGACGGCGGCCGGGAGAACCTGGAGGCCATCGACTTCCTGCGTGAGCTGAACCGGGCGGCCTTCGCCGCCGACCCGGCGGCGCTGATGGTGGCGGAGGAGTCCACCGCGTGGCCGCTGGTCACCTATCCGCCGGAGCAGGGCGGTCTGGGCTTCAACCTGAAGTGGAACATGGGCTGGATGAACGACCTGTGCCACTATCTGAAGATGGACCCCTACTTCCGCCAGTTCCACCACCGGGACGTGACGTTCTCCATGGTCTACGCCTTCTCGGAAAACTACGTCCTGCCCCTGTCCCACGACGAGGTGGTCCACATGAAGGGCTCTCTCCGGGGCAAGATGCCCGGCGACGACTGGCGGCAGCTGGCCGGTGTAAGGAGCTTCTGGGCCTATATGCTGTGCCACCCCGGCAAGAAGCTGCTGTTCATGGGCAGCGAGCTGCCCCAGTGGCACGAGTGGGACTTCCGCGGCCAGCTGGACTGGTATCTGCTGGACGATCCCGCCTGCCGGGCCAGCCATGAGTGCCTGCGGCAGCTGAACCGGCTGTATAAGCGCAACCGGTGCCTGTGGGAAAATGACCGGGACTGGGACGGCTTTACATGGCTGGTGGCCGATGATAACCACAACAACGTGCTGGTGTTTCTGCGGCGGGACCGCAGGGGCCACGAGCTGATCTGCGCGGTGAATTTCGCGCCGGTGCCCTGGGACAACTACCGCTTCGGCGTGCCGAAGGCGGCGGGGTACGAGGTACTGTTCAACACGGACGACGCCTGCTGGGGCGGCAGCGGCTGCGCCCTTCCGGCAGGCAGCCGGATCGACGTGGACGAGATCCCCTCCCACGGGCGGGAGACTTCCCTTTCCCTGACCATTCCGCCCCTGGGCGCGGTGCTGCTGCGCCGGGAGGGAAAACGCCCCCAGAAAAAACAGAACACAGGAGGTACGCAAGGATGAAAAAAGAGTGTGTGGCGATGCTGCTGGCCGGCGGCCAGGGCAGCCGCCTGTACGTGCTCACCGGCAGCATGGCCAAGCCCGCCGTGCCCTTCGGCGGCAAATTCCGCATCATTGACTTTCCCCTGTCCAACTGTACCAACTCCGGCATCGACACCGTGGGCGTGCTGACCCAGTACCGGCCGCTGGAGCTGAACACCTACATCGGCAGCGGCCAGCCCTGGGAGCTGGACCGTGTCAACGGCGGCGTACATATCCTGCCGCCCTACCAGAGCGCCGGCGGCGCCGTCTGGTATAAGGGCACCGCCAACGCCATCTACCAGAACATCGGCTTCGTGGATCTGTACGACCCGGAGTACGTGCTGGTGCTCTCCGGCGACCACATCTATAAGATGGACTACTCCCTGATGCTGCGCCGCCACAAGGCCACCGGCGCCGACTGCACCATCTCCGTCATGGAGGTCCCCTGGGAGGATGCCAGCCGCTTCGGCATCATGGCCGTGGACGGCGAGGACAACATCACCGAGTTCGCCGAGAAGCCCAAGGAACCGAAAAGCAACCTGGCCTCTATGGGCATCTATATCTTCACCTGGAAAAAGCTGCGCCAGTACCTCATCGATGATGAGACTGACCCCCGCAGCGACAACGACTTCGGCAAGAATATCATCCCCGCTATGCTGCGAAACGGCGAGAGGATGTCCGCCTACCGCTTCGAGGGCTACTGGAAGGATGTGGGCACGCTGGACTCCCTGTGGGACGCCAACATGGATATGCTGGCCCCGGGGTCGGGGCTGAACCTGCTGGACAAGAAGTGGCGCATCTACGGCCGCACGCCCACCTGCCCGCCCACCTACATCGGTAAAACGGGCGACGTGGGCAACAGCGCCGTGGCCAAGGGCTGCACCGTGCTGGGCGAGGTAAAGAACGCCGTCCTCAGCACCGGCACCACCGTGGCCGAGGGTGCCTCCGTCTCCTATTCCGTGGTCATGCCCGGCGCCGTCATCGAGACAGGCGCAAAGGTGTCCTACGCCATTGTGGGCGAGGGCTGCCGCGTAGGCAAAAACGCCGTGGTGGGCGGTGCCCCGGGCAGCGTCCCCTTTGAGGACTGGGGCATCGCCGTGCTGGGGCCCCGGACCTCCGTGGCGGACGGCGCGGTCATCGAACCGAAAATGATGCTGGGCGAAAACGGCAAGGAGGTGCGGCCATGAACGGAATGCACGGGATCATCTTCTCCTACGACAAGGAAAACGGTCTGCGGGAGCTCATCGAAAATCGCGTCCACGGCTCCATCCCCTTCGGCGGTGACTACCGCATCATCGACTTCATCCTCTCCAGCATGGTGAACGCCGGCGTCACGGATGTGGGCGTCATCATGCACGGCAAGTGCCAGTCGCTGCTGGACCACCTGGGCAGCGGCAAGAGCTGGGACCTGAGCCGCAACTTCGGCGGTCTGACGCTGCTGCCGGCCTTCGCCTATAATGAGCAGCACCGCGGCGACGGCCAGTTCCGCGGCCGCGTGGATGCCCTGGGCAGCGTGATGAACTACCTGAAGGGCATCCGTCAGGACTACGTGGTGCTGTCCGACAGCGACACGGTCATCAACGCGCCCCTGGAGGACGTGCTCCGCCGCCATATCGACACCGGCGCGGACATCACCGCCGTCTGCACCGCCGTCCCCGGCGACGGGCAGGACACCTATTTCCGGCTGGATGCCCGGGGCCGCATCACCGACACGGCCTACGGCCTGCACACGCCGGAGGGCTATCGCTGCCTGAACATCTTTGTCCTGCGGACCGAGCTGCTCATCCAGCTGGTGACGGAGTGCCTGAGCCACAACCGTTACAGCCTGCGGCGGGATGTCCTTCAGGGCATGAGCAGCCGCCTCCATCTGCAAAGCTACGTCTACGACGGCTACGCCGCCCATATCAGCACCCTGCAGAACTACTACGACCGCAGCATGGAGCTGCTGGATACCGCCACCCGCAGCGCCCTGTTCTGCCCGGACCGCCCGGTATACGGCAAGGAAAACGACTCCCCCTCCAGCTACATCGACCCAGAGGGCGGCTGCGTCAACTCCCTGGCCGCCGACGGCTGCGACATCCAGGGCAGCGTAAAAAACTGCGTGCTGTTCCGCAACGTGCGTATTGAAAAGGGTGCCAGCGTGGAAAACTGTATCCTGTTCAAGGACACGGTGGTCAAGCGCGGTGCCATACTGCGGGGCGTGATCACCGACAAATACGTCACCGTCAGCGAGAATGTGACCCTGATGGGCCACGAGCGCTATCCCATCGTCATCGCCAAGGGCGCGACGGTGTAAGAGAAAGGAGCCTGCCATGAAGCTGCTGTATGTGACCAGCGAGGCCTACCCCTTCTGCAAGACCGGCGGCCTGGCCGATGTGGCCGGCAGCCTCCCCCCCGCCCTGGCGGCGGAGGGTGTCGAGACCGCCGTCATTCTGCCCCTGTACGACAAGATCGGCCCCCAGTGGCGGGAGAAAATGACCTTCCGCCGGTATATCTACGTGGACCTGGGCTGGCGGCATGAGTACTGCGGCCTGTTCTCCCTCTATGACCGGGGCGTGACCTGGTACTTCGTGGACAACGAAAAATACTTCCGCCGCGGCCGCCTGTACGGTGAGTTTGACGACGGCGAGCGCTTCGCCTTTTTCAGCAAGGCCGTCGTCGACCTGCTGCCCAGCCTGGACTGGATGCCGGACATCCTCCACTGCAACGACTGGCAGACGGCGCTGGTACCCATCTATCTCAAGGACGCGGCCACCCGCTGGTGGGAGATACGCCATATCCGCACGGTGTTCACCATTCACAACATTGAGTATCAGGGCCGCTACGGCAGCGACAGCGTAGACCAGCTCTTCGGTCTGGATCGTGGCTGGTACGACGACGGCACCCTCCGCATGGACGGCGACGTGAACCTGATGAAGGGTGCCATGCTCATGGCGGACGCCGTCACCACCGTCAGCCCCACCTACGCCGCCCAACTCCATGACCCGGCCTATGCCGAGGGGCTGGAGAGCGTGGTGGACGCCATCGGCTGGAAAATGCACGGCGTGGTCAACGGCATCGACACCGTCACCTACGACCCCGCCGCCGACCCGGCGCTTCCGGCGCATTACACGGCGGCAGACCCGGCCGGCAAGGCCGTGTGCAAGGCATCCCTGCAGGCTGCCCTCGGACTTGCCCAGGAGCCGGACACGCCGCTGATCGCCATGGTGACGCGGCTGGTGGGCCACAAGGGGCTTGATCTCGTGCAGCAGGCCATGGACGGCATCATGGCCGCCGGCTGCCAGTTCGTGGTGCTGGGCACCGGCGACGGGCAGTACGAGGATTTCTTCCGCTGGAAGGCCGGGCAGTACCCCGGCCGCGTGTCGGCCCAGATCCTGTACGCCGAGGACCTGTCCAGGCGCATTTATGCCGCCGCCGACCTGTTCCTGATGCCCTCCCGCAGTGAGCCCTGCGGCCTGAGCCAGATGATCGCCATGCGCTACGGCGCGGTGCCCATCG
>ERZ1026854.371-NODE-371-length-31593-cov-8.131175_pt1 | contig 31593 bp, 26 predicted proteins | sample MGYA00380157_ERZ1026854 | MGnify/ENA primary metagenome ERZ1026854 (study PRJEB33269, sample SAMEA4719793) | human gut metagenome | biome: human-associated habitat; feature: organic feature; material: feces | place: Cameroon | collected 2013-10 ... | reverse complement strand
GCGCTGCTTTCTCACCGACCTCGCTTCTCAGTTTCTTCATCGCGACATCGATCTCTTCGTTCGTCACATCATTCGACACAGTCTTGGTAATCGGCCGGACCATGAATGGATATTGTTGTTCTGGTTTATATAGTTAGTAAAATAAAATAGGTCATTAACTACAACTGGTGAGTGCTGTCTCATCAATCGATGGGGGCGGTGCCTTTGGGAGATATACCTTCAAAGGATGAGCGAAGGTCGACGATGATATAACGCGTCAGCATATCATCGTCGACCTTCGCTCAGCCACGGGACTGAACACGCACCCGCCATCTGCACGGCGCTATTCAATGCGTGCTTCACCCCACCGCAGATGCATTGCTGCATCTCCCTCGGGACACCATGATGATTTAGTTTCTAATGGGTTTCCTCATGTTGTAGTATTGTGTAACTAGTGGCGAATACCCGCATGTCTTCATCAGTTCGTAGGGCACCGCATCATAGTTCTTCTTGTTGTGGCGCCCTGTGGCGATGTAGCGCATCCAGTCTTGCAGGTATTCGTCGATCTCATGCAGGCTTTTTGTAGTTGTTATGGTAGGCAGGAACCACGAACTCCATGACAGTTCTCCGCTCTCGTAACCATAGAACTTGTGGTTGTATTCGCGTATGAATGCGCGTATCGTCCCTTTGATCGGGGCATCGTTCTTAAGCATCCATCTGCGGATCGCTTTTGCGGATCTGCGTATCTTCCCCTTCATCTTGCGCACGGTATTGGTGCTTATGTCGATATCATCCCCGGATATGCGGAAGCCCAGAAATTCGAAATCCTCGCCCGGTTGGAAGAACTTCTCTTTCTTCGGATTCAGCTCAAGATCTCTTGCATGGATCATATCGATAAGTTTCAGACGGAAGTCTGCAATCTTGTCCTCAGAGTTGGACAGGATCAGGATGTCGTCAGCATAACGCATATAGATGCAGTCCTGTGTCTCGAAATAGTGGTCCACTACAGAGAGGTAGTAGTTCGCCAGGAATGCTGATATCGGAATCCCGGCCATCACTCCTTTCTGTTCTTCGATGACCTCGCCATTGTATATCGCTCTTGAATCCGACAGAATCATCTCGAACAGCGCATAGAGCCGCTCATCATTCAAATCTTCCTTGAGTTCAGCTAGAAGGGCCTCAGCATTGATGCTGTTGAAATAGTCATGCACATCGGCCTTGTATCCCCACATGCTGCACAGGTCATCTGTATCGAAGAGGCGACGAACCGCTGCAGCTACCGATTTGTTACGACGGAACGAGTATAGGTTCGGAGAGAACAGATGGTCGTAGGAATGCATCAGGGATGATAGGATCCTCAAAGTCATCATCTCGTATTCATCGAATTGATAGACCGTTCTCTTCTTGAGGGATCCGTTCTTCGCGATGAGTTTTTTGCAAGGTATCGAGAATTGATGATTTCCCGAAGCTATTTCATCGCAGATTCTGCGACATTCCGGATTAACCGATAACCTCTCGAATTTGGAAATATCCTCGTTTTCCATCAGGATTTGTTTCCTACGATCGATGAAAGCATCCCAGATCGCATCATCATTCAAGCGATCGAGCAATGAGGAATATGTAGCATCTGTTGTCATGGCCTGTCCGTTGCAGCGATAATGTAATTTTACAACATCTATTAAAAATTTTGCTTACATAATAGTATGTGATACATAAGTATAAATATGATTTAATAAATTATATTATTGTGTTGATTGAGTTCAAGGTAGGAAATTTTCTGTCTTTCAAGGATATTCAGACACTTAGGATGTCGCCGGTTATCGAGACCGATAAACCCGGGACATCGTATGGCAAGATTTCCGACATGATGCTGATATACGGTCCGAACGGTTCCGGTAAAAGCAATCTCGTGAAGGCGATGGCATTTTCCAGAGATATCGTCCTTTATGGAGTGAGTGATGTTTCAGTCGGTTCTTATAAGAGGGGAGGGGGCTCATCCTACTTCGAGTATGTACTGGAGTTGGATGGCAGAATGTACTCCTATGGTTTCGATCTCGATATAGGGGCAAGGGGAGAGTTGTCCCTCGTGGACGAGTGGCTGTACCTGCTGACTCCTGACAATGACACTGCTATATTCGAGTATGAAGGGTGCAAAACTGATTCGAGACTATGTCGGACTCAGTTGTCACAATCGGTGTCGACGAATCCGGAATGCGATAGAATTGTAGAGTGGTTCAGATCATCACTTTTCATTGAGACGAGTAGACCATTCGATGTTGTCCGGCCTGTATCTTCAGGATTCATACAGGAGCTGGGGAAAGGGCTCAGAAGTACAGATACGGGGATAACAGATGCTGTGGAGTTGCCGTTCGATAAGAGCGAGATTCCGAGAAATCTGATAAAAAGGGCTATCGGAAGCACCATGTTGTATAAACCAGGCGATTATCTGGCTTTGGTAATAGGTAATGCCCATAAGCGCTACTGGATGATACACATCAATATCGATTCGGACCACGTCATGTGTTGTACCGAAATCAGGTTGAAACATGAATCTGGTCACATATCGACTATGGAGGACGAATCGCTCGGAACATTGAGGATTATTCAGGTTCTATCATTGTTGTCGGGGATGAAAAAGGATGGTGGAGTGTGCCGCACAGCAATCATCGATGAAATCGAATGCAGCATGCATACATTGGTTGCTCGTGAACTTCTGAAATTGTTCAACGAACTCTCGGTTGGACAACTGATATGTACAACGCATAAGGTGGATCTCCTGAGAGCATCTTTCATAGGTAAGGACAACGTCTCATTCATAGATTGGAACCAGGACGAGGACGGCGGGGCCAGTACCAAGCTATACACGCTTAGATCGTTCGAGCAAGATATCAATGACATATGCGGGGCATATCTGGATGGTCGCATGTCTGCGATTCCGCTTTTTCCACATGAGGAGGAATGAAGATGTTGGTAAGTTTCTCCGTTGAGAACTACAAGTCCTTTGAAAATGAGGGTATGTTGGAGATGGCCCCCGGCAATAGCCGGAGCAAAAGTAATCATATCCGCAACGACTGTCTGAAGGTTGCCGCAATATATGGGCCGAACGCATCAGGCAAGAGCAATCTCATCCAGGCTCTGGGGATGATGAAGAGGATCGCTACCAGTCGTTATGCTTACGGCAAGGAGCCGCTATATAACTGGAATTCAGGGAAGACAATAACCTCATTCTGCATAGAATTCTCTAAAAACAAGACTCTTTATCATTACGAAATCGATGTTGAGTCGATAAGGACAGTTGATTCCCGTCCATCAAAAACAATGTATCTTTATCCTGTAAGGAGGGAGGCGTTGTTCGTGTCTGATCTGGAGAATTGCATCTCCAGAGATGGCAGCATCCATGAAAGAGAAGTCTACGATCGCAGGTTGCCCGCTGACAGTCATGAATCATGGATTCTCGATCAGCTCTCCGAATATACACGTCTGTGTTCGCTTCTGAGTTCCTGTAACGAGTATTCTCCATCGAGGAAATTAAAACTGCAATCAGAATCGAAACGTTATCTCCACGCTTATGCTTTCGATGATGTCGATCGCTTAGTCAAAGACGAAGAGAGAAAAGCACAGCTCGTTGCTTCGCATCGTCGTTATATGCTTCGTAATAGCATCAAGAGAGCTAAGAGATTGTTGAACCTTTATGCATATCAGTTGGGTAATCTTCCGAAGACAATCACATCAGAAGAAGATTATTCCGGGAAATCGTTGGAATACAGGAATGCGTCGGTGGACTCGGATGAAATTAGATTTGCCAAGGATGTCTATCAGTGGTTCATGAACGATCTGGTGATCTTGGGCACCAGCGATATACTGATTCCCGATTCCGAAGATCTTGACCCTTTGTCAGAGGTACTCAAGGAATTGAATCTGGGGATAGAGTCCGTAATCTGGGAAAAGAAAGGAGATATAGCGTTTAGACAGATTGTGGATTCGCTGGATATCGACAGCCGCACTATCTATGATTCTGCTGTTTCAGACAGTCACAATGCAGGTTATGTATCGTCGTTCATAAAGAAGACGAATCTGGGGGTATTCAGATTCGTTATAGGTTCGAATAAGTGCAAGGTCGAAGAGCTTGTTCCGGAGCATACCGGACGCCCGAAACTCGGTTTATATTCGGAGTCCGATGGTACAGTGAGACTGATCGAACTATCATCCGTGCTCATACCGACTACTCGTGAGACGACGTTCGTCGTCGATGAATTGGATAGGCGTCTGCATCCTCTCTTGTCGAAGCGTTTCATCGAGTTGTATATGGCAGATGATTCTCCATTCAAACAGCTGATCTTCAGTACCCATGAGAGCGAACTCATGACAACCGAATTATTCCGCAAGGATGAGATCTGGTTCGTTCAGAAGATCGACGGGAGATCCGAGATGATATCCCTCGATCGGGTGAACAAGGTCAATTACAACAGACGTCTGAGTAGGTTGTATCTTGACGATAAGGTTCTGCCGGGTATCCCTCACATAGGCGAGTCCGATTCGGATAAGGGGTGAAGCGGAGGTGCCCAGGCAACAAAGCAAGGCAGAAGCCCCTTCTTCTGTGGAAAGGGTGATACATGCCGTCTGCGAAGGGCAGACAGAGCGTCATTATCTGCTTTATTTCAATAAAGAGCATGGCATAACACACAAATTCGAAATCCTTCCGTTTGACAGGATGTCATTCGACCGCGATCAATCGGATCGGATGCATCTTGTGGATCTGATAACAGGGTGGATTAACCGTGAGGTTAATGGCAGGTATACACCGTATATGTATGTCACAGATATGCTACATGTCGGTTTTGATGCAGAACTATCCGATTACTATGACAAGAAATTGTCTGAAGGTATCAATGAAGTTCGTGATTCGGTTTTAAAAAAGCTAAATGTGATGAAACCACCGATTGTTGACGAAGCTGGAGATATCGTAGATTTCGATCGTGTGAATTGTTGCATAGAGGATTGTATAAGAGCAAAGCAGAATCTATCGTATTACTGGAAAGGTCTGGATACAGACAATATCGACATGAGATATCCTAAGACGAAGACCACATTCGATTGCGACCGTGTATTGGTTCTATTCGATCGTGATAAGGACATATACGGTGACACTACACGTACTATTAAGGCGTACGAGAAGGTGCTCGATACTTGCAAGGAAAGAGGTTATGTCGTCCTGATGAGCTCGCCTGCGTTCGAATTCTGGTTATTGTTGCATCATTCCGAACTGAGAGAAGAACGTTATAGCGGTTGCCTGTGTCAGAACGATGATGTTCTGGACGATCTCGCGGACTATGAGAGAGATTGCGGTGTTTGGAAGGAACCGTATGATAAAATCAAATCGATCAGTGAATCACGGTTTGAAAGATACTATAGCGGAAAAAATTTCGATACAGCTGTCATGAAGTCTCAGCATCTGTTTTCCGACCCGCGTATCGTACTCAAAAAAGAATTGAATGGTACAAATGTAGGAATCGAACTCAATAAGTTACTCAAATGATATCCCAAATCATTCGAATCGATCATTGTATGTAGACCAGTCTTGGAATCGTATGTTGCTGGGAATCAAAGTATTAACCAAGGTCCAATTGGTAATAATTAATTTATTACTGTAGCAAAAGAATAATAAATGATACGAAACCAATTCGAACCCATCGACGACGATCACCGGAGGAAACATGTTGATGAAGCGGGCCAAGACCATCGATGAACTCTATGATGAGGTAAAGGATTACGATCTCGTCATCGTGAACGACATGCCCCTTTGCACAGCACTCAATGCACGTGTGAGGAGGCCGACGCTGGGGCAGTTCTGCATGACGGCCCGTAACATCGCCAGAATGCTTGCAATCGAGACTCTCGGCGAGCCTCTTGTCGGCGATATGGAGCTCATCAGAGCCATAAGCGAGGATACCGGCATAAGAGATCTGAGATTCATCCATGGGGAGATCCAGAACATCCGTGAGATACTATGCTACAAGGATGAACCGGAAGGCTTCCTTTATTCGAAGAAGTCCAAACGCGTGTTCGAATCATTCAGCACGAAGCCCACTCTGGAGAATGTCATGTTGAGATTCGACTCCAGAGATTCTCTCTTCTATCAGAGGATGAAGAAGATTGCAGTCCTCGGATCCGATGTCTTCAATCAGCTCGATAAGAGCATGACTCCGCATGATCTCGCAGATTTCACCGTAATCGAACCGCTCACTGAAGATTGTTATCAAATCGAGAGGATCTATGAGATAGGAAACGATCGCCAGATAGCCGAGAATGTTGCAGCTCTTATTGATCCAGCCAAAGCCACGGAGTATGCCATCGTCCTCAATCCGGATTCCTCCATAGTCGATGCGGTCAAGGCCGCGCTCTACAGACGCGGCATCCCCTTTGTGAACGAACTTCAGGCACGCGACATACCGGAGATCCGCGATTATCTCGAATTCATCAGGATGTCCCTCGATTACGAGGTGCTTCGCGGAAGGCATGTAAGGGAGACGTTCTCCTGCTTCGGAGGCAGGATATCGCAGAAGAACGATAACTACCTCCTTTCCAGGATCCCAGATACGGAACTGGACCCTCGCGGTCGCAAACTGAAAGATGCCATGGCGAACATACGCTCGTTGACATACGATGAACTCGCGGACCTGCTGATCGCCGATCGTTCCAAAGGGTCGTTGCACACGATTCTGGAACAGATCGGCATGGGCGGGGATGCGATCTCAGGAGACGGATATGCTACCATGTTGTATCTCATCGACAATCTCGATCTGGCTCACCAAGAGGAGATCGAGGACGATGAGCGCAGGGGGGTGCTCATAGCCGATTGCATGAACTCGGCCTATATCGATCGTCCCGTGGTATTCTATCTCGGCATGGGTCAGGATTGGAATCTGGATGTCTCTGGGAAAAGGTATCTGGAGCCCATGGATGTGATTGGGGCCAATGCGATCCGGACGGAGATCCTCCTTCAGCAGGGTGATGTCCGCATGTATTTCGTGAATGCGACCAAGGATGGGGAGAGGGTAGAGCCATCGCAGGTGTTCGGTGCCATAGCCGGCTTGGAAGGTAAGGTGAAGGTTGTCAAGACATTCGATGATCTGCTTCAGGCTGGCGGAACCACAGACAAGGTTAGGTGGACGGACGGGTCGGCCAATCATGCAATCAAGCGCGGGGAGCCACTGGTCGATGCTGATGAATGTTATACGGAACCGTTCTCGCCGTCCTCGTTCGATCTGTTCATGGAATGCCCCCTGTCCTTCGTGTTGAAGAATCTCATCACACAGGACGATAAGGATGCCATGATGCTCGGTACCCTGATACACAATTTCGCAGAACTCTACATAACTCATCCGGAGATCGTTGAAGCGAAGGGCGTCGAGTATTTCTAGAAAATGATCGAGAGCTGCTATTCTGGATTGTCTTCTCCAGCGCGGAGTGAGTTGGATTCATATCGTGTTCGGATGGAGGTCATGGGGATCAAAAGATTCCTCGACAAGAAGAATATTAGGGCGGAATCGCTCAATAGACCATTGGAAAGAGGCTCCAATCGCCTCATGGAGATGGAGAACCTGGGGATGTCTAGCGACATCTGCGAGACGAAACATGTTTCGAATCAGCATCCGATGAGCGGAAAGTTCGATCTGTATTGGAATGGGGCGGTATTCGATTACAAGTCTGGCCTCAAGGCCAGAACGGCTGAGGGTATGATAAAGTGCATAACTCACAAGGGAAGACTCGGTCAGTACGATCATTTTGATTTTCAACCCCTGTTCTATTTGGTCTTGGCCCGCGATATGCAGGATTCGGTGATGACATTCAGTCTGTTTTATCCCATGGATAACGTCAATGAATCGGTCAAAGGCGATTATGATTATGAGAACAATCTTCGCACGGTCTACATAGTTGATGGAACCGTTGAAGGATACATACGCACAACGGTTCAGAATTCTGCCGTCGAGAATCTGGGAAGGGAGTTGACCGACACCGAGTACGATAAGATGATCGAAGCGGTTGTCAGGGTAGAGGAGACCGACGATCCGAGTATTTGGAAAAATAATCAGGGTTGCCGTGTCAGCGTATCTTCAGAAGTCGGCTTGAATAAGGATCGGGGGGATCTCGTCGTCAAGAAGTACATCGAGATGAAGATTAGCAATTCCAAGAATAAGGGGTTGTTCGTCAAGGGCGATTCAGTAGTTGTTCCGTTGGATGCCCTGGAGGCTTTCATTTCTTTTATCGATCAGAAGCATGCCGAGATGGTCGAAGGATCAAATTCCAAGTATAATCGGAGTCCTTTGAAGGATTGCAAATACTGTGAGTACAGGGCGATATGCATCAACAATCTCATTTCTTCCGACGGGGAGGCGGATGACAATGAATGATGACAAAAAGCCTAATGCAGAACAGCAGGCGATCATCGATAGGAAGGACGGATTCGTAGTAGCCGACGCGGGTCCGGGTACGGGTAAGACATTCACAATGGTCGGGAGGTACGTAGGAATCGTATCGGAATCGAAGGTGGATCCGATCAATGTCCTGATGATTACATTCACCGATGTGGCTGCCCGTGAGATGAACACCCGTCTGAAGGACGAGTTCCGGAAGCTCTCCGAGAAAGATGAATTCAAAGTGGTTGCAAAGAAATGGGTCGATACGGCCCAGGCGCGTACATTCGATTCCCTTTGCCACTCCATAGTCATGGATTCCACCGATTCCGTCGGGGAGTTCTTCGGATTCGAGGGTGCCGGTCTGTCCCGTTCCGCCATATTGTATACCAACGATGCTCTCAACGGCGAGTATTTCTCCAGATTCCTGGATGGATTCCTTCTGACCCATGACGGAGAATATCTCGATATCGCACCTATCGCCGCTCAGAATCCGGAAGATGTCCGCAGACTCCTGGACAAGATGATGGCTTACGGCATAATCCCCATGAGGGATGGCAGTTGGTTCGGTTTCGGTTGGAGGGATGCAGTCAACGGGAATCGCAGCAGAATGGTCGCCGCTCTCGAGGAAGTGAACCGGATCAATGGCAACAAGCAGTCGGTTGCTTGCGGAGGGATGAAGAGCTATCTCAAAGATCTGACATTACCATCGGAGCCGATCATTCAGTCGAAGGATCTGGCTAAGGAATCGGTCGATCAGGCGATCGATCAGGATCGTTCGGAGATGATCGATTTCATCCACGATGTCTATCTGGAATTCATCCATCAATCCATACTCGACAATCGTCTGACCTTCGGCTTGGTAGAGATCTTCGCTTTCACTCTTCTGTATTCGGGGAAGACCAAGGAGCATAAGTGGTACAGCCATCTGATGATCGATGAGTTCCAGGATACCAACCCTTTGCAGATGATGATCTCGCTGATGCTGCTTTCCGAGCCGAATCTATGCGTGGTAGGAGATTGGAAGCAGGGGATATACGGATTCAGATACTCCACAGTGGAGAATATGCTCCTGTTCGAGAAGAAGGTGCATGAGTTCCATGATTTCCTCAACGGGGATGATTGTAGGCATGTGGCATTCGATATCCCCGACGACATCACCAGGATAGCTCTGAAGAAGAACAGACGTTCATCCCAAGAGATCATCGATACCGCATATGAGGCGATGTACATCCCCGGCAGTGATAAAGAGGATATGCGCGGGTATCCGTTCCTCTTTCATGAGGACGATTCCGAAGAGGACCGTAAAGCGGTGCTGAAGGATCCGGAGCTCCTCGCCAAGAAGAAAGCGGATTTCAGCATCGTTCAGAACAGAGACGACATCGGCCCCGATGATTCCCATGTCCGCTTCGTTCGGTCGGAAAGCAAGGGTGAGGAGGCATCGGATGTCGTGAAGGCCGTGAAGGACTACATCTGCAACGATTACAGAGTGATCGAGGATAAAACACCCAGGCATGTCGGCCCCGGAGACATCGCGGTGTTCTGTCGCAGCAATGCGGCATGCAGGGTCGTCATGGATGCTCTCAAGGAGGAATCCATCCCTGTGCACCTCGTCGGCGATGTGGACATCATGAACACCCGCGAGGGGAAACTGGCTCTGGCATGGTTGAGATACGTCAGCAACGAGAACGACCGTTCCGGGTTCATACCCATAATGATGGATCTCGGCTACACATTCGTGGAGATGCGCACCATCAAAAAAGGCTCGGATGTTCCTCAATTCATCAGGGATCAGAGGTCGTTGCTGGATGCCAGGAAGAAGAGAATCACGGAGATGATGGCCACCATATTCGATTTCTATGACGATCTTGACAGTGACATCGTTCAAGCCATCATAACGGCCGTTTCCCAGGCTCACGAGGGCTCCATGATATCAATTGCAAGCATCGTTTCCATGATGGAATACGACATCAGGAACGGGACGACCTATGAGATCGAGAATACCGTGGATACGGATGCGGTGACCGTGATGACGATGCACAAGTCCAAAGGCCTCGAGTACCCCGTGGTCATCCTAGCATATGTGGATCTCTATGTCATTCCCAGTTATAGGTCGGACGATTCCGTATTCTTCTTCAACGAGGTCTTCGGATTGAGGTGCCGTAAGGAAATCGGGGATTACGGCGGTTACAAGGCAGTCTGCGATTCCTGGAGGACCAAGCTTACCATGCTGGCCATGCCGACATGCTACGACGAGGATCGCAGACTGTTGTTCGTCGCATTGTCCCGTGCGAAGCAGTACGAGACCATAATCTGCGGGAAGAGCAAGAACGTTTCGCCGTTCTTCGATGGACTCCTATCAGCCACAGGAAAGGGAGTCGAATCGATACCCGATTCCGATTTCGATGCATCGCGGTTCAATACCGGTCTGTCCTCCAAACCGGAGATCATCGTTCCCGAGAGCCGGTTCGTTTCGATGTCCGTGCATGAGATCCTGAGATTGGAGTCCGACGTCGGAGTCGACGGTGAAGGGGTCGAATACGGGAACATGGTGCATTCATTGGCAGAGATGAGGTTCCTCGGCAGAACCGCAGATGCTTCCAGATGCCTCCACTCGGAGATGGATCAGATCGATCGGGTGTTCAAAGCCACGAATGGGAACTACAGACAGGTGGAACTGGATTGCCATCACCCTGTGGAAGGAACGAATGTGACTCTTTCCGGACGTATAGACCTCTTCGTGGAATATCCCAATCATGTGGAGATCCATGATTGGAAGACGGATGCCAGTGACAGATTCCTCGAAGAGTACAAGGTGCAGCTGTCGGTTTACGCTCTTGCCGCGGAGGGATTCACAGGGAAGCCTGTCCGCTGCTTCATCCAGTATGTCTCCAACGGTATCGGAGAGGTGGAGTTCGAACCGTGTTCGAAGGACGAGATCAGAAAGAGGGTCGAGGAAGTACTCCCTGATTTCGACAGTTGCTCCCTATAAGCGCGTGTGCCTGCGCACATCATGATGGGGCAGAAACGGAGCATCCGCTGAGAGGGTCATTCGACAGTTGCCTCTCGAAGAGGTTACGACGGATGATTTCAGCAGGAGGCGACCTTACGAGAGCCCCATTCGGGGCTCTCATGCAGCCGGATATCATCGAATACGGCCTGCGATACGGGGTCCCAATTGCTCAGAACCTCCTTCAACGGACCCTTCCCGTTCCTGAACCTCGTAAGTGTCAAATGGGAAAGGGACCGGACCATGGATTCCGTCGAGGGCTTGTGCTTCTTGGCAGGCACCTCATCCTCCTCGATCGTCCCCTCGGGAACCTCCTTCGGCGGATCCTCGTATGCGGGCATGCAATGGCGTGCCATGGCGATGGCCGCCTCCGACAGGAGGGCCAGGGTCATGGAGCCGTCCACCGAATCCTTGTTCCAAACCCGGATCGGCTTGATCCCCGTTATGCGCTTGAGGGACGAGATCAGATGCTCGACGCCCACCCTGCGGCGGTACTTGATAATGGCTTCCTTCGCCGTCATTTGCCGGTCCGATTCCAGCTTGAATAATCCGCATTTGATGCCCATCCGCTCGCGTACGAGACGTTGGATATCCGCCTCCGAGTAAGGCACCAGCCTCTCCTGCAACGTCAGCCTGACGTCCACCTCAATCCAAGGCACCTTGGAGACCTTGACGTAATCGGACTTGCGCAGATTGCCTTCCTTCGCATCCTCGTACCGCTTCAAGTCCTTCTCCAGCCGGTCCCTGCTCTTGTGGCGTCCCTTCTCCAGGAGGTCGCGGGACAGGAACAGGTACGTCGTCCTACCGGACGACGCGAAGCGGTGCGTATAACACATCATGCCGCCACCGATGTACTCGAACTCGTGGCAGTGCTCCTCGATGTTCTTCAGGTCAGAGGCGTTGATGTTCACACGCGTGAGATATGAGAAGCCGCAGGATTCCATCCTGCGGGTGTTCTCGTCTAATGCCGTTACTGCGAATTTGGTTTGAGTCATAACAACCTATGCAAAACGGCACTTCTTCACACTTTCCATCCTTGCTTCGGCCGAGGTCGTACTTCATTTCGGGATTCCTGCCCTCAGTCCGGATTCATTACCAATCCGTGTGTGCCTACGCACTTTTAGGCCTCTTGGACATATAGGGTTGAAAGGTGACTTACAAGAAAATTGGTAAGAACCCCGAATGGACGGTAAATCCGGCGACTTACAGGCTGTACAAATCGTTCGATTGGGAACGTTGGATTATGAAAGCGTGCGGCATCACCGATGATGCAAACAACGAGGTGAGCCGCATCACCAACAACAGATGTCGCATTGATAATGCTAGCGAGGGTCGCCAGACCCTCTTCGGAACGATGGACGAGAGCATGCTCCTGAAGATCCTCGGAGTGGACCCGGGGATGACCCTGATCTCGAGCGAGATCGCGTTCTACAGCAAGGAAGACAAGAAGAAGAACAAATAGCTGGAGCATCTGCGCGGAGAGATCGTCATCGGTCTGAATTACCGGGATAGGATGTTTCCCTGTCCGAGATGCGGGACGTTCTGCAAGGTCCATCAGTATGAGAAGAGGTACTACTCCCATCCGCGCATCATGATGATGTCGACGGTTCTGATGATCAGGGTGCCGAAACTGCGTTGTCCGGTGTGCGAAGGATACCCGCAGGCCATCGTACCGATGGCCAGGCCCGATGTGTCGTACACCAGGCTGATGGAGCAGGAGGTCTTCCAGCTCATCGAGGACATGTGCATCTCATCGGTCGCCAAGAACACCGGACTCACATGCCGCATCGTCTTCCAGATGATCTGCTACAGGGTGAAGCAGGCCCTCGTGCTGATGGACCTGTCCGATGTCAGGATCCTGTATGTGGACGAGACCTCCTCGAAGAAGGGGCACAACTACATCACCGTGGTCTCGGACCAGAACAAGAGGATCATATTCATGTGCGAGGGGAAGGACTCGAAGACCATGGATAAACTGAAGGACTGGCTCCTGGAACATAATGGGGACCCCGAGAGGATAGAGTGGGTCAGCTGCGACCTGGGCGAGGCGTACCCCTCCGGAGTACGCCGCAACTTCCCCAACGCCGTGATCATCTACGACCACTTCCACGTCTCCAAGCTGTTCAACGACGCATTCGATACCCTCATCTCGGAAGAGATGAGGGTTCATGCGAATCTCACAAAGATCAGGAAGAAGCTCCTGATGCATCCCTCATCCTTCGAGGATCTTCGCGAGAGGGATCGTATCGCCAGCACAGCCGACGATTTCGGACGTGTCGGACAAGGATACCGTCTGAAGAACGTCCTCGGCGGCATCTACGATTACCCTGACAAGCAGACCGCCGAGGTATATCTGGACCTGTGGTATGCCGATGTCCTCAGATTCGGACACAAGGAGATGAACAGGGCCGCAGAAAGCATCATGCAGAGGAAGGAGGGCATACTCGCATGGTACGACAACCCCATATCCAACGGATATGCGGAAGAGATCAATTCCATGATACAGACCACGAAACGGATCGCATTCGGTCATTCCAACGTGGAGAACTTCATGATGCTGGCCTATCTCCGCAACGGGAATCTGGAGATCGTGTTCGATTGATGAAGCTTCGCTGTCATCGCGGCCTTCGCAGCAGAGGAGGCTCCGATCCCATCGCAGAGAGACGTTGCTCTGTCCTCACTATCAACCGCCCGAAGGGCGGCTTTCCCTATCTATTCTGCATCTACCATGTCTGTTGTAGGTCGATTTCTTAACACTTGTCAATATGTAAGTTTCAACCCTATATGTTCAAGAACCACTTTTAGAAGAAGTTGTCGAAGTCAGGATTAAGTAAAACCGCGCGCCTTCCTCATCCATGCAACCAACGGAAGCCACAGAATCATGTGGATCGCAATGGACATTTCCGGAAGAGATGTGCGGAATCCGCGACGGACAATCACCCAACTGCGATCCAATCGGAGCCGGGAAAGCCTACGATTGGCGCTTCTACACGATCGGTTACGAGGGGCGCACCATTGACATATTCGTGGAGAGGCTCAAAAAGAAGGGCATAGCCCGTCTGATCGACGTCCGCGAGAGACCGTTGAGCAGGAAGAAGGGTTTCTCGAAGAATGTGCTCCGTAACAGACTGGAGGCCGAGGGCATAGAATATATCCACATGCCTCAGCTAGGTTCCCCGTCAGATATCCGTCATGATTACAAGGACGGCGGATCAGAGATTGTATTCTTCGAGAAGTACAGACAGTACGTCCGTGACTATCGCATGGACGACATCCGTGAACTCGAGCGCTACGTCTCTGAGAAACCGTCTGTTATAATGTGCTTCGAGGATGCCTATATGCACTGCCATAGGCGCATATTGGCCGAACTCGTTGCCGAGATGAGCGGATTCAGGCCGGTGCACATATGATGGAGAAGAAGCGCATCCTCATACTGGTCAAAGTCGAGCCGGCCCCGAGCAAGAAATACGGTTCGACTGTTTGCACCGCGGGCATAACTGAGGATGGCGAATTCATACGCCTCTATCCGATTCCGTTTAGTCTTTTCTGTGACAAGGATAGGAAGTTCTCCAAATACGACTGGATCGAGTGTGAGTGCGAGAAAGCCGAACCCGGCGATGATGCTCGTAAAGAGAGCTACAAAGTGAAGGCGGACTCGATCCATGTCGTGGGACACATAGATACGGATTACAGATGGGCAGAGAGGAACAACATCGTCCGGCCACACATATCCAGGAATTTCAAGGAACTCGTCGCCGAGGGATCCTCGCTGGGGATCATCAGACCAAAGGAAGTACTGAAATTCGTGAATGAGCCGGTCCACCAGGATGAGGACGAAGCCATCGACAAGGAATGTAAGAAATGCTTCCAGATGATTTTCAATAAGAGTGGCGAGATGCTTAAAATTCCAGAGATAGGCCCGCTGAACACCTACTATCGCTACCATTTCAAGTGCGAAGATGATGATTCCCTACACGCGATAATGTGCGAGGATTGGGAACTCTACGAATCCGCCAGATCTTGGATTTCCACATACAAGACAGATGAGGCCACCTGGAAAGCGATACACAACAAGTATTTCAGAGAATTTTGCGACAAAAAAGATCTATGTTTCGTCGTCGGGACACACCATATCTATAAAACATGGATGATTATCGGAGTGTATTATCCGCCCAAAGGTTCGCTGGATATAAATCCGTGGTTCTGATCTCAGGTGTCTCCAGACATCTGCTGGGTGCTAGACGTTTCTCACAGATTGTCATCCGAATTGATTGTAATCGCTGGCGAAACCTGAATCTTCGGGTTTGTATGGCTACATCATGACAGGGTGATTTTCCCTGCTACGAGCTCTTTGAGCCCGAACAGGGAGAAGATCCTCCTGACGTTCTTGGATGGGGGAGTGAGACGGACATAGCCCGATTCACGATGACCATGAGTGTTCCGAGAGTCCTCATCATCCCGTTAACAGTCAAGCCGCATACGCTGTCCTTCCTCCTCTTGCTGGACAGGAGGTCCTCCTCGTGGTCTCTGATCGTATTCTGGATGTGTACCCTCATGATCGGGGCCAGCATCTCGATAAAGAATCTCGCACGGGCGCGGTTGGAATCCCGCGTCCAGCTCAGGGAATCCGAATCGTCGGATACCGCGACGAGGGCGGACATCTTATCATATCGAAGGGATATGTCGGCGATCATCCGAAGGATCGATCAGGCATCGAACAATCCCGACAGATGCTCCGTCGCTCTTTTTGCATCATCCATCACCGAATCGAACGTCACATCCTTCTCGTAAGGTTCGCCGTGATTGTAATCCCATCCGATCGCTGTGAACCCGGCATTGCTGCCGTCATCGAACGGCGGGATCCTGTTGAAGTAGGATACTCCGCCCGGTACGTCCAGTTCGGGGTATCCGTCGCAGAAAGACAGTCTGTCCGAGATCCTGTCGAAGTCTGCATCCCTCATGACCACATACGCGCAGAACCAGCCCTGCTCCCCATTGTAGAACTGGCTTCCGGGTTGGATCCTCGACGATCCGAAACGGACTGCGATTTCGATATCCATGCCACTGACTGTATGGATCATCTCGGTATGCACCGTATTCTCGTCTTTCCTGAACCACATCATCATATGAAGGCATCCTTGAGTTAAACGGTTCACGATATGAATGTCGCTCTTCGTTCGATCGTTTCCTGTCGGATACGAGTCTCCTCATCGACTCGCATTTCTCCTCTACGAGCTTCGCATTCCTTCCGTAGCATTCGGAGCACGCGGGCCTCTCCGCGCTCGCGCGGTATGCGTTCCCGCAGATGTAGCAATGTCCATCGGGTTCGGTGTAGCCGAGGTTCATGTACTGCTTCCAGGATTCCAGGCACCTTCCGCAGTACGGATAAGGATGATCCGACGGTATGGAGTGTCCGCAGCGGATGCAGTGGCAGATGATCCTCTCCTGAACATCTTCCTCGACCAGATGGTCCACCGGGATGAATAGCGGCTCCTTCTTGATGATCCTGCGGATGGGCTTATCAATGTCCTCGATATCCCATTTCCCGTACTGCTTGACGGACAGATTGATCAGACGGACGGCTTCGTACAGCAGGTCCTTGAACTCAGTCCTTCCATCCTTCATCCAAGCGATCATCCCCAGCTCTTCGTTGTTCACCTGGGAGAACTCATAGAGGTTCATGGAGGACATGACCGCTGCCTCCTCGTTGAGTATGAGCTTCGCGTGGAGGTTCCTGACATATCCGATGTTGCAGTAGGGGAGGGACTTCAGCCAATTCATGGTGTCCCTGTCCAGATCGGATTTGCCGTAGATCACGGTGAGCTTCACGTCGCGTTTGAGGGCGATCTGGATGGATGCGCGCATCTTCTGGTTTATCTTCAGGAAGGGTGAGATGATGACGAGATGCTTGCGGGCGTTCTCGATGACGTCCGATATCGTCAGGTTCAGCGATTCGGTGGAGAGGATCCCGACCATGTGTGCGCATAAGCCGGCTGTTATCTAACGGTTTGCGATGGTGCATATCGCAATCTGTCGTGATTCTTGGTATAATTGTGATGTAGCATTCGGCCTAATTAAAGTACTCGATAATCCTACTTTTTGTGATTATTTCACAAATATTTATCTCAAATGATATATTACATCATCTCGAAAGGTTCTCATAAGAGCTTCAGAAACGAGGAGATCAGAGTATGTTGTTGGATTTTACTGTGGGTAATTTCGGTCCGTTCAGGGACGATGCAACACTCAGTTTGAATGCCACGGCGATCACAGAACATCCTGACAATCTGCTCGATTCCAATCTTTCGAAAGAGGGCGTGCTATCCTTGGCCATGGTCTTCGGCCCCAACGGGGCAGGCAAGACGCATATCATCGATGCGATACAGATCCTGAAAAGAGTGGTCAAGACGGTCGATGGGAGCATCCCATCGTCCTTGTACACCCCATGCAGATTATCCGAGTCGTGCAGGGGATCTCCCGTTCGCATCAGGGTTCGCCTCATAATCGAGGGTCTCCTCTACGATTACAAGGTGGAATACAAGGCGGGCGAGATTACCAGTGAATCGCTCTTCTACTATCCCAAGAACCGTCCCAATAGGGTCTTCGTAAGGAACGGCGATGAATATGTCGGCGCCAAGAAGAGGATCGCCGCCATGACCGCTTCCGGCAGGACATATCTGGCGATGGCCTCTCTCAATTCGGATCCATTATGCACCAAAGTGCGCAATGCCATACTGACAGAGTTCGTCGTGCTTCCTTCCGATCTCAACGATCTGGCCACTGGGTCCTGCAGATCCATCGATGGCGATTCCCGGAGGAAGACGGCAGTTCTTGGAGTATTGGACATTCTCGATCTGGGCATCGACGATATCGTCTGCAGCAATGGACAGGACAGACCGGTCGATGATATCACGACCGAGGATGTGTTCCTCAGACACGGCTTCACATCATCGCATACGGACGAAGAAGGCAGGACGATCCCGATAGAGCTTGAATCCTCAGGCACACAGTGCATTCTGGGCCTGATATCCTCGCTCATCGATGCATTGGAGAACGGCAAGGTGCTCATCATCGACGATCTGGGAGCGCATCTGCACCCTATGGTCACACGCTGGATCGTCAGGCAGTTCTCTCGCGACAACAATCCTCATGGCGCGCAGCTCATCGCCGGCACCCACGACATTGGTCTGATGGACACGGACGGGCTCCTCCGCAGGGATCAGATCTGGTTCGTCAACAAGAATCGCGAGGAAGGGGCTTCGGAGCTGTACAGTCTATCGGATTTCAATGGCGTCAGGAAGGATACGGATGTTCTCAGAAGATATCTCGACGGCAGATTCGATGCGGTTCCGTCCATCAAGCATCGCAGATGTATCATCTGAACAGATCCATCCCCGATGAGCGATCGTCGCTCGCTCGCTCCTCCCCGTGCTCCCTGTGCCCCTTCCCGTCCCCATCCCCCGGAGCGAACTCCAGGATGTCCCCGGGCTGGCACCCCAGCGTCTCGCAGATCGCCTCCAGGGTCGAGAACCTTATCCCCTGGACCTTCCCGGTCTTTATCTTCGACAGATTGACGTAGGATATCCCCACGTTCTCGGCCAGCTCCTTCAGGCTGATCTTCCTGTCCGCCATGATGCGATCGAGACGCAGGATTATCGCCATGCTATCACAGGAAGTCGTCCGATTCCGTCTGCAGGGCGGTGCCGTAGTCGAAGATCAGATAGAACAGGTAGCAGACTATCCCGCTCACCAGCATGTGCAGCGGGACGTCGAACAGGTAGAGCTTCGGATCGAGCGTCAGCGCCAGCAGGACCTGCGCCAGGATGATTACCGCGAACGATGTCAGCAGCGCGACTGCGATCTCCTTTATCCTCATCACGTTCTCGGGGATGAACGGGCTCTCGTTCTCCGATATCGACCTCAGCAGATGGTACCCCGTCACGAGGCACCAGAAGCAGGCGGCCATGGCGATGGTGCTGCACAGCCCGTAGATCACCGTCCCGCGGTTGTCCATCGGCTCTATGGTGAACCGGTAGTCCGCGAGCGATATCGCCGTCTCGATGCAGCATCCTATGAGGATCAGCGCCGCTACGACGATTATCGGTATCACCGCCCAGGACCCGATCCTGCACATCCTTCTGAGCTTCGGAAGATTCTCCCCTTTCTCCATGAACTCATCACGAGCACGGCCTCCCTCATATTAATGGGTTCTGCAGGATTCATTCGGATAAGATAATGATTTATCGTGAAACATTAAACATTTATATCCGTGAGATAATGCAGTAGCATCGGGAAGAACCGACGGAGGAAGCAACATGTCCTATAACACGGGGTTCCGCACGCTGAGGCTCAGACGCCGGGACCTGGAGAAGCTGCAAGAGGAAGGCAGGAAGACGGAGATCGAGATGGTGGGTCTGCTGTATGCGGACGAGGATGTGACGCCCGATCTCATCGAGGCCACCGTATCCAAGGCGAAGATCTACGGAAGGATCATCGCCCTCCCCGGCGTCAAGCAGGCGATCCTGTCGAGGGATGCCAGCATCTGATCGTCCACGACGGGGCGGATCCGAGCGTCCGACCCCGTCGGTCACTGTTCCAATCCCGGAACGGATCGAAGTTTCTGCATTCTCTGCAAAGGATCCACATCTCCATGAGGGTTTCTGACATCCATGCGCGAGATCCAACGTACGACCTATCTGGATTGGTTGCGGTCCGGGAGGGACCGCACCGATGTGGTGAAGGTCATCACCGGCATGAGGGGATCCGGCAAGACGGTCCTGATGCGCCAGTTCATGCAGAGGCTCATCGATTCGGGCGTCCCCGAGGGGAACATCGTCTACATGGACTTCGAGTCCCGCGAGTGGCAGGATATCACCGATCACGGTCTCCTCCTCGATGAGATATCATCGAGGGGCATCCAAGGCAGGATGTACGTCTTCCTGGACGAGGTCCAGAGGGTGGATTCCTGGGAGAAGGCCGTCAACTCCCTCCAGGTCGATGCGGATGCGGACATATGCATCACGGGATCCAATGCGTTCCTTCTCTCATCCGAGCTATCCACATACATATCCGGCAGATATGCGGAGCTGAAGGTGCTGCCTCTCTCGTTCTCCGAGTTCCTCGAGCTGCATCCCGGGGACAGGGAGACGAGGTTCAGGCAGTATCTCCGCACAGGCTCCCTCCCGATCGTCGATCCGGACGGTGACGAGCAGTTCGAGCAGGATCTGCTCATGGGCGTGTTCAACACGGTCCTGATGAAGGACGTCCTCGGACACGACGGCAGCACGAACGCGTCCGTTCTGGGCGATGTCTCCCGCTTCCTGTATTCCAATGTCGGGAACATCACCAGCTGCAATTCCATAGCCGAGGCTATCGGGACGGACAACAGGCAGGTCCGCAGGTATCTGGACGGGCTCAGGAACGCGTTCCTGATCTACAAAGCGGAGAGATACGACATACGCGACAAGAAGCTGCTGGACACGCTGGAGAAATACTACGTCTCAGACACCGGCATGAGGAATGCCGTCCTGGGCATATCCTCCAGAGAGGACATAAGCCGCCTCGTGGAGAACGTGGTGTATCTGGAACTCATCCGCAGAGGATACGAGGTAGCAGTCGGGAAGTACGGGGACACGGGGGTGGATTTCACTGCCCGCAAGGGGGATGACATCGAATACTACCAGGTCACCCTGTCGATGATGTCCGAAACCACGTACGACAGGGAGGTCAGGCCGTTCCGTTTGATCAGGGACAGCTACAGCAAGACGGTCCTGTCGTTGGACGGCTTCCCGCTCCAGGTCTCCGACGGGATAAGACACTACAACGTCATGGATTGGCTGCTGGGAACGGTGGGATGACGGGAACACGTCATCCCTGACGGACGGATGCCCTCCGGACCCCCCGTTTCGTGGAATCCATTTTAAATGGACCTGCGCATGCGAGAGCCAGGTGCTAATCTGGATGCAGGTATTCTTGCAGCCATCGTCGTCTATTTCGTGGCGATGCTGCTTCTGGGAATGTGGTTCCTCAAAAGGACGAGGAACCAAGGTATGAGGGAGTACTTCCTCGGCGGTAGAAAGAACAATCCGTACGTGACGGCGATGTCCGCACAGGCGTCCGATATGAGCGGCTGGCTGCTCATGGGGCTGCCGGGTGCGATAGTTGTGGCCGGTATGGGCGAGGTGTGGATCGGTATCGGTCTCGCCATCGGTTCGTATCTGTGCTGGCTCTTCGTCGCCAAGCGCTTGAGGAAGCACTCCGTGGTATCCGGGAACTCCATCACCATGTCCGAGTTCTTCTCCAACAGGTACCACGACGACAAGGGATACCTGAGGATCATCAGTGCTGTCATCATCCTCTTCTTCTTCACGATCTACGTCGCATCCGGCTTCAAGAGCAGCGGCGTGGTTCTCTCGCTGTCCATCGACATGGGGCTGGAGCTGGCGATCATCGTCGGAGCGGTCATCACGATCCTCTACACCCTCATGGGCGGATACACGGCCGTCTGCTGGGCCGACTTCTTTCAGGCCATCCTGATGGTCGTCTGCGTGGTCGTCGTCCCCCTCGTGGCGATCTTTGACATGGGCGGATTCGGCGCCGTCGCCACCGCCTGGGACAACATCGACATCGAGGGATTCACCAGCCTGTTCTACAGCGGAGGGGAGCCCATCGCCTTCGTCGCTGTGATATCGTCCCTCGCATGGGGGCTCGGATACTTCGGAATGCCCCACATCGTGGTGCGCTACATGTCCATCAGGGACCCCGAGGAGGTCAAGGTCGCCAGGAGGATCTCCCTGCTGTGGATCGTCATCGCTCTGTCCGCGGTCGCTCTCGTAGCACTCGTCGGAAGGGCCTACTTCCTCCAGCAGGGGATCGTCCCCGGAGAGGACTTCGACAAGGAGTACATCTTCCTCGAGCTGTCCAAGTCCCTGTTCGTTCCGGGACTCTCGTTCGCCTGCGGTATCATGTTCGCTGCGATACTTGCTGCCATCATGTCCACCGTGGACTCGCAGCTCCTCGTCGCCACCTCGAGCATCACCAACGACATCATGGCGAAGTCCAAGAAGCGCCAGTTCAGCGACAAGACCATGTCCTGGATGTCCAGGGCCGTCGTGGTCCTGATCTCGGTCGTCGCCCTGGTCCTCGCCCTCTACGGCGGGAAGAACATCATGGACCTCGTGTCCTACGCATGGTCCGGATTCGGTTCCGCCTTCGGACCCGTGATGATCCTGTCCCTGTTCTGGAAGCGCATGAACCTCCAGGGTGCCATCGCCTCCATGATCACCGGATTCGCGGTCGTCATCTTCTGGGAGACCTTCATGGGCTTCACCGGGCTGTACTCCCTCCTTCCGGGATTCTGCCTGTCCATGATCGTGGCCGTCGTCGTCGCTCTGCTGACGCCCCCGCCCTCCGAGAAGGTCCAGAAGGAGTTCGATCTGGCTCAGACCTACGTCGAGCCCCCCGGAGGCGCCGGGGACGACCTGGAGCCCGTCCAAGATCTCCCATGATGGAAGATCACAAGGTGATCGCAGGGGAGAGCGTCGGGGAACTGACGCTCAAAGGCTCCCGGTTCATCGGGATCGCCCTCCCCTGTCCCCGCGAGGGGGACATCCAGGCCAACCTGGCCGACATGTCGGCCAGGTGGCGGGATGCCACCCATTACTGCTGGGCCGCCGTCTTTGACGGCACCGACCGTCATGAGCGGTCCAGTGACAACGGCGAGCCTTCGGGCACCGCCGGCAAACCCATTCTCTCCGTCCTCCGCGGTTCCGGACTGTGCGACACCATGGTCGTGGTGATCCGCTACTTCGGAGGAACGCTTCTAGGAACCGGAGGGCTCGTGCACGCCTACACCGAAGGGGCCAAGCTGGCTCTGAAGGATGCGAAGGGCATCGATAAGAGAGCGTGCTGCGTCTACTCCTTCCACGTGGACTATTCGGACTACAACGCATTCGAGTCCAAGATGTCCGATCTCATGGCGAAGCGTCCCGTATGCGAGTACTCCACCCGCGTGGATGTGAAGGCATGGATACCTTATGGGCGCAGGGACGAGTTCCTGAGACGTCTGTCCGATCTGACCGAGCGTCGCGCGGTGCCGTCGCAGCTTCCGGACGAGTACGTGCGATCGCGATTCCGTCTTCTTCCCAAAGGGCACCGGCAGGGGCAGATACGCTCCGATGACCGCCGATATCGCCAGGATCACAACGCTGTGCAGCGGGAAGCACAGGAACAGCAGGAGCACGGTCATCAGCGGCTTCCTCATCACCCCGCCGACCACCGCGGCTGTGGTCGCGCATACAGCGAACATCGAGTCCACTCCGAGAGCCGCCGAAAGACCGTATCCTATCGCGATCCCCGAGAATATCACGGGGAAGAAGTGACCGCCCCTCCACCCCATGTTCACGCAGAACGCGGTTGCAGCGATCTTCACGAATCCCGTCGCTATCAGCACCATCGCGGTCATCGACGTCCATACGGAATCCAGCTCCCCCGTCTGCGCCTCTCCGGAGAACAGGGTGAACGGCAGGACCATCCCGCAGATCCCCAGGACCAGCCCTCCGACGACCGACCTGATCACATCCCTGTCCCCGAATCTGTCGGATACCAGATGGAATGCGTTGTCCGATAGGCGGAACAGCCATCCCGCAAGAGCACCGACCAGGCACACCGGGAGGAGATACAGCGCCTCCCCGTCGCCGAATCCCATGCCGTCGTACCTCGGCATGGACATGCCTCCTCCTACGTACTCTCCGAGGAGGTGCATCGCCAGCATGGCTCCGATGATGGCGGACGCGTACGTGACGAGCTTCATCGGTCTGGACATCTCCGGTGCTTCCGTCTTTCCGGACACCCCGGCCAATCCGAACAGCGGAGCCGTGAACACCGCCGATAGAGCAGCGTACATCCCGATGTCCGTGAGTCCCTTCAGCTCCCTTCCGAAGCTCCTCATCCGGTCCCCGACCCAGGTGCACAGCCCTGCGATCACCCCGGTGAGTCCCGCCTCCGGACCGACGGAGCCTCCGAACACCAGAGGCAGCACGGCACCGACCGACATGACTCCGAGCTTGTTGTACTCGTACCGGCCGTTCTCCTTGACCTTGGCCATGACCTCGGGGAGGTTCTCCGGATAGCGGCCGAACCTCCTCGTGAACAATCCGATGACGACTCCGCCGATCAGGCAGACCACCAGGGGATAGAATCCTCCGATGTGGTCCTCGAATCCGGACCACAGCGCGGAGATGCCGACATCCATAACGAATAAAACAGCCCAGATCGCGGCTCCCGCGAGCATCCCGGTCAGCATGACGAACAGCAGGAATACCCCGCGGTTGAACGTCTTCGGACCCGAGACCATATCCGGCGATTGGCGAAGCTGTATTTCAACCCGGATGCTCGGGCGCATCCCACTTATACGGCGACCCTTTCCACCCGGATATGCTCTTGAAGGCCCAGTCCATCGCCAAGTCCTTCGGTCCCGTCAAGGTCTTGAAGGATGTAAGTCTCCAGATCAACGAAGGGGACAGCATCGGATTGATAGGGGTCAACGGAGCAGGGAAGACCACCTTCCTGAGCATCCTCCTGGGCGAGCAGAAGCCCGACACCGGCGAGCTGATACAGCAGACCGAGCGCATCGGGTACCTGGAGCAGTTCGCGGAGTCCGGGGACGTCACCGTGCGCGAGGTCCTCGGAAGACCCTACGGGCACATCGAGGCCATCCGCCGCAGGCTCAGGGAGATCGAGGACATCATGATGTCCGGCGGGGACATCGATTGGAACGCCCTCGCCGAGGAGAACTCCGACCTCGAAGCCAAGTTGGCCAAGGCCGATCAGGACGACGAGGCCAACAAGATCGCCGCCCTGAAGAAGGTCGGCCTGTCCGAGGATGTCATGGAGAGGATGATGTCCACCCTCTCCGGAGGGGAGCGCACCAAGGTCATGCTCTCGAGGATCGTCATCCAGGCGGATGACTGCGATCTGCTCGTCATGGACGAGCCCACCTCCCACCTCGACATCACCACAGTGGAGTGGCTGGAGGACTATCTGATCAAATCCCATTGCGCCGTCCTCGTGGTGAGTCACGACAGGTACTTCCTCGACAAGATCGCCACCCGCATGCTGGAGATCGACCGCGGGAAGTCCCGCGAGTACAAGGGGAACTACTCGGACTTCATCACCAAGAAGATGATCGACCTGGACCGGATGGAGAAGGAGTACCGGAAGTACGCCACCCAGAAGAAGAAGCAGGAGGAGATCGCCGCCGAGCTCCATCAGGACCAGTGGTACATGACCACTCACAAGACCCGCGAGAAGATGATCGCGAAGATGGAGGTCAAGGAGAAGCCAGAGAAGGCCCAGGAGATCACCGTCCGCATCCAATCGGCTCCGAAGTCCGGGAAGAACGTTCTGATAACGAAGGGCCTGTGCGTGGATCTCGGAGGCAGGAGGATCCTCTCCGATGTGGATCTCGATATACAGAAGGGCGAGAAGGTCGGCATATTCGGAGCGAACGGCGAGGGGAAGTCCACCCTCGTGAAGGCATTGCTCGGGGAGATACCGTCCACCGGGGACCTGTGGGTCGCTCCCGGGGCGAAGGTCGGGTATTACTCGCAGCACCATGAGGCATTGGACCCCAAGCTGACGGCGGAGGAGCAGCTGCTCCTCATCGTAGGCAAGGACCGCAGGGCCGATGCGAGGAAGATGCTCGCCAGGTTCCTTCTCTTCGGGAACGATGTGGAGCGTCCCATGTCCACCCTGTCCGGAGGACAGAGGGCCAGGGTGGCGATGTGCGCCCTGCTGATGGATGCCACGAACCTCCTGGTGCTCGATGAGCCCACCAATTACCTCGACATTCCTGCGAAGCATGCCGTCGAGGAGGCCCTGAACGAGTACGACGGCACGGTGATAACGGTCACCCACGACAGGTACTTCCTGGATACCGTATGCACGAAGGTCATCGAGGTCAAGGACGGCCATACCACTGAGTTCTCCGGAACGTACTCGGAGATGAAGGGCAGGCCGAACGTCCGTGAGATCGTCATGGATGCCGACGAATACCGTGTGATCGCCCCGTTCACCAACTGGGCGACGGGAAGGAAGTACGGCAAGGGCGAGCGCGTGCTCATCACGCCTCCGGAGCAGAAGAGCTTCGAGTGGGCGATGAACCAGGGCAAGCTCAAGAAGACCGGGGGCCGTCAGAGGAAGAAGGTCGACAAGTCGTTCATCGACGACGAGAAGACCGGATGAGCCTCTCCAATCCATCGATCCTATTGTCAAGGACGGATACGAGGGCGTCCGCCCTCATGGGCGAGAGTCCGCGACCGTCGAGACGCTCCGCTCCGGTGCGGAGCAGCTTCTCGATCGCAGGGAGCGTATCGCGCATCGCATCGGTATCGACCCATTCAAGATCCCGTCCCGAGATCCTGCCGTCCTTGGAGATGTCGTCGGCCATCGAAGGGATCGCTCCGACGATGTTCTCCGTCGCGGTCCTGCACATCAGCGATGTGCCGGTGTCGTAGATCGGAGCAGGTCCGAGGTACTCCAGCGTCTCGGCATCCCGGATCAATCCGTAGTTCCCGAGGTGCCTGTCCGTGTTCATCATGATAGCGTCGATCAGATCCATCTGTTCGAGGTGCGCATCGATCCCGAGCTCCTTGCAGATGCGGGCGTACTCGTCGCGATAGGAGCCGTTGGTGACGGCGACGTTCGAATCCACTACACGGGCGGCCGTCACCAATTCTGTATCCTCTGTTATGAAGTCCTTGCACACCGAACAGGGAAGGCCGTCGATCCATTCCAGGCGGTATCCCGTGTGGAGGATGTTCTGGGATCCCATCAGCATGCTGGCTATGACCTCGTTGAAGGGTTCCTGCAGGACCCCTTCGGTGCCTGATTTGACCAGGCACCTCCCGCCATCGATGACCGACCATCTCTTCCTCAGAACCCCGTCGGTCGCGATGTCCGGAGAGGACGGATCGATCCCTTCCGCCTCGGCTCCGAACAGGACATCCCCCACGTCGGGAGGGAACGGATTCCGGAAGAAGCTCGCATCCTCCCATTCCGTGGCATGGTCCTTCCTGATCCAGTACTGGTCGGAGAGGTTCAGGGCCTGCGATCCCGTCAACATCTCTCTGCGATCCGATGCCTGGATGGATCCGAGGAGCCTTCCGATCCCGGGGCGGGCGTCCGGGATGCAACGCCTATCCCACCATCCCCTCAGATCGTCCGGGTAGGCTTCGCCGTCGTAGACCGTCCCGGGAGGCATGTGCTCGATGCACATGACGCCCGTGATGCCGAGGATATGCCCGCCTTCGCCGATATCAAGAACGGCGACCGGTTCGCCCTTGTGCATGAGTTCGCATTCCATGAGCATCTTCAGTAGCGAATCCGCAAACGTCTTTATACGCGTAACGCCATCGTTCCCTTCATGGACCCGTTCACCGTAGCTATAGTTCTCATAGTGGCCGGCGCCCTATTCATCATCATAGAGGCGTTCAGCCCGGGTGCGTTCATGCTCATCCCCGGAGTGGTCCTCGTGATCCTGGGGCTGATCGGAGTATTCGTTCCCGATGTCCTTTTCACCATATGGTCCCCGATAGTGGCCGTGGCGGTAGCGTTCCCGGTCACCCTGGCGACCATCAAGCTGTACCATAAGCTGGCCCAGCCGATGCCGCCGTCGACGACGGTGACGGAATCCCTCGTCGGGAAGACCGGGAAGGTCGTCGTCCCCACCGAGCCGGGGACGATGAAGGGGAAGGTGAAGATCGACTCCGACACCTGGTCAGCCACCTCCGATGAGGCCATCGGAGAGGGTGAGCTCGTGGAAGTGGAGAGCAGCGAGGGCGTGCACGTCCACGTCCGCAGAATCTGATAGGAGGAGAGACAATGGAAGGCGCATTCCTAGGCGTCGCCATCGTGATGATAGTCATGGTGGTGGCGATGCTCCTCAGCGGGGTGAAGATCGTCCAGCCCTACGAGCAGGCGATCTACATGAGGCTGGGGAAGTACGTCCGGGTCCTGAACCAGGGACTCAACTTCGTTTGCCCGCTGATCAACCAGGTCGTCAAGCTCGACCTGCGCACCGAGGTGCTGGATGTCCCCAAGCAGGAGGTCATCACCAAGGACAACTCGCCGGTGGCCGTCGATGCCGTGATATACATCAAGGTCACGGACCCGAGGAACGCGTTCTTCGAGGTCACCGACTACCGTCTCGCCACCGTCAACCTGGCGCAGACCACCCTGAGGTCGATCATCGGAGAGATGGAGCTGGACCAGATCCTCTCCTCCAGGGAGAGGATCAACGTCAGCCTGAGGGACATCCTCGACGAGAACACCGACAAGTGGGGTGTGAAGATCGAGGCAGTGGAGATCAGGGAGGTGGATCCCGCCAGGAAGGTCAAGGACTCCATGGAGGAGCAGACCTCCGCCGAGAGGAAGAGGCGCGCGGCCATCCTGGAGGCGGACGGTCTCAAGAGGGCCGCCATCCTCGAAGCCGAGGGTAAGAAGAAGTCCATGATCCTGGAGGCCGAAGGAAAGAGGCAGTCGATGATCCTCGAAGCCGAGGGTCAGAGGCTGGCCACCATCCTGGAGGGGCAGGGGGAGGCCCAGAAGCTGAGGATCCTCTCCGTCGGAGCAGCTACGATGGATTCCAAGGCCCTGTCCGTCCTGTCGATGCAGACCCTGCAGGAGGTCGGGAAGGGCGAGTCCTCGAAGATCTTCTTCCCGATGGAGCTGACCAGGCTCGTCGACGGGATATCGGATTACATGGGAACCGCCGCAAGGGTGCCGGACAGACCGGTATCCGACATGAGCGACATCGAGTCCGCCGTCGGCAAGGCCGACGACATCCTCGGTCCGATTCCGTCACTTGAGGAGATCAAGCAGGACACCGAGAAGGTCGACAGGCAGGTCCGCCAGGACATGGACGATGTCGACGAAGTGATCTCCAAGGGCCCCAGGGCCTGATGAAACCGAGGGGGAGACCCCTCATTCCCTTTTCCTGTTCCTGTCGTCCCTGAACATCCTGTTTATGTGGGACGAGTCGCAGAACGGCATGTCGCCGGATGCTCCGCATCTGCAGAGCACCGACCTCTCCCTGCGTTCGTAGGGGGATCCGTCCGTTCCGATCATCTCGATCCCTCCCATGGCGAAGATCCCTCCGGAGACCCCCTTCCCCGGGTCCTGGACGATCCATATCTCCGGTTCTGATGGCTTGTCTATGAGGTTCCCCTCGGGATCCCTCAATACCATCCTCCCCGAAGGGCATCCGACGCATCCGAGGATCACCTCCTCCCTGATCCGTGGGTCATCGGATACCGGGAGGAGCTTCCAGGGGGTTCCCGCATCCCTGTGGCAGAACCTCGACAGGGAGCATCTGCGGTCGTCCTCCAAAACGAGGTCCGGGCCTTCGAATCTGTCGCACCTCTCGGAGAACGGTCTGCGATCCGCCCTCTCCCTGCCGTCGAACCTCCTGTGGGAGGAGCCGTCGCAGAACGGGGCGTTCCTGGAGCGGCCGCATCTGCACAGGGCGTAGGTCTCTCCGTGGGGGATCTCGCGGACGATCCTCCATCCGTAGCCTCCCTCGACACGGACGATGGACGCCTCCTTCAGCGGGACATCTCCTCTGACGATGTACGGGCCGTTCTCGGTTATGGTGATGGACGGTTCCTCGTCTGCCATGCGATCGGATAGGTGTTATGAGGGGAAAAAGGTCGGGGATGCGAAAACCATCCTCCAACGCTTGCGACATCGTTCTCCACAGCGATTTCAGCGGAGGAGACCTGCCATGTATACGGGGATGTACAGGATGCCATCGTCTTCTCTCAGATCCTTGGTGTGGATGACAAAGGCCTGCTCGATACGGGAACCGTATTTGTCCATGAACAGATCCAAAGACCTGTGTTTGGAGGAAACGGATGATTTCACCTCCACCGGCATGATTCCTTTGGATCCAGGAAGTATGAAGTCTATCTCATAGAGCTGGCTGTCTCCATCTCTGAATTCATGGAAGTACAGGTCGCTGTTCTTGGCTACGAGCTGTTGGGCAACGACGTTCTCGAAGAACATGCCCTCGTTGATGGACAGCTTGCCGGCTATCAGATTCTTGTAAGCCTCTTCCAGCATCTTCTTGTTCTTGCCGAAGGCCAGTGTGATCAGAAGGCCGGTATCGAGGAGGTACAACTTCAGGCGGGAGGCGTCACGAGTCAGAGCTACGGCGACGTCGGGGTCGTTGCAAAGATAGCACGGATTGACGATCTTCGCTTTGATGAACCAATCCATGGCCCATGTGAAGGACTTGCTACGGGCACCTTTCATGATCCTTCCCGGGCTGAAGGTCTTTTTCTGTGACGACAGGTTCGTCGGAATGGAATGGAACAGGGCTTCTGCCCTGTCTCTCGCCTTCTCAGGCAGCTTCATGACATCCGAGTCGTACAGTTTGAGGATATCGCCCTTTACCCTCTCTGCAGACATTATGTCATTGGTCTCGATGAATCTCTCAACGGCCTGAGGCATGCCGCCTACTACCATATACGTCTTGAATTCCTCCATCAGGGCTTTGTGGGTATGCAGGCCCAGAGGTGTCTTGGATTCGAGCAGTTCCTTCAGCATTTCGAATCTGGCCTTGTTATCTCTGGCCCATAGCCATTCTTCGAAATCCATGGGGTGCATCTCGATGGGGTGCTCCTCGGAGGGGATACGGATTTTCTCTACGTTCTTTTTGAGAGATATGAGGGAGCCTGTTTCGATGTAGTCGTAGCGATGATCCTTTACGAGGGGTTTGATCATTTGCCTTGCCTTAGGGAACATCTGTACCTCGTCGAATACAATCACACTGTTCCTTTCGTATAGTTTGGTATTGTATGCGAGTTGGAGCCTTTGAAAGAACAGATCCAGGTTGGATGAGAGATTATTGAAGATCTCTAGTACATCGTCACCGACTTCAGAAAAATCCACGATGATGTAGGATTTGTATTCGGCCTTGGCGAATTCAATGGCTGCGGTGGTTTTGCCTACGCGCCTGGCCCCCTCGATCAAGAGTGCTGTCCTACCATCGTCAAGTTCCTTCCACTCTTTGATTTCATCATGGATTCTTCTTTTGAAAATCACAATCGATTATTAGACATTAAGGATATAAACGTACGTATGGAAGTTCCCGAAGGGATGTAAATGGAACGTATGGAAGTTCCCGAAGGG